>Ga0208767_1002087_pt1 | contig 15405 bp, 12 predicted proteins | sample VirMetDEL_Mar_21_FD_184514 | JGI IMG/M metagenome (GOLD analysis project Ga0208767, IMG submission 184514) | Aqueous microbial communities from the Delaware River and Bay under freshwater to marine salinity gradient to study organic matter... | ecosystem: Environmental > Aquatic > Marine >... | reverse complement strand
TATGAGCGGTAGATGTTAAATTACTAAAAGATGTATCATGAGGGTTGTTTGTATCACCTGTATGACTATTGAAAAGGATGGTTTCTACCTTACCATCTATTTGTGTCTGTACACTTCCACTATAAGTGTTAAAGTCAGTTATCTCACTAAGTGTATGTGTGTGAGCAGTAGATGTTAAACCACTGAATGAAGTTTGATGTGGATTATTAGTGTCACCAGTATGTGAGTTAAATAATGTTAAATCAGTTTTACCACTAACTAATCCTGATAAATTAATAGGGTTAACATCAACACCATTATTTTTTTCTAATATTAAATCGTTACTTGATAATGTACCCCCAGTAACAAATGTGTTTGTATCTGTATCACCAGTTGTACCAACAACAACATTACCAATAGAATCTATACCTAAATTATTTATTGAAGGGTTTGTACCTAATTTACCTATATTAATTGTCCCACTAATTATTGCATTACCATCAACATCTAAACTTTCAGAAGGTGATGTTGTCCCAATACCTACTCTTTGGTTTAATATATCAATCGTAATCCCACTTGTCGAACCAAAATAAACATTACCTTCATCGTTTGAGTTTATTCTAAGTGGTGAACAAGAATGTATATTAGAAACATATATATCACCTATACAAGTGGTGTTTGTATTTCCTGTAAATGTTTGTGAAAATCCTGTTACAACAATATCTACACCATCATTTCTTCTTATTGTTAAAGCATCACCATTAAGGGTTGACCCAGTAACAAATGTATCATTGACATCTATACTTGATAAATCAACAGTGTAAGATGTGTTATCATTTTTAACAAAAGTAATTAAGGAAGTACCATTATCGTATGTGCCACCTGTAGTAAATGTGTCTGTAACACCAGTAATATCTATTGTTACATTATCATTTCTAAATAACGATATTATATCTGTAGAAGGGTTGTATGTACCACCAGTAACATAATTATTAGTGTCGTCTAACAATGCAGACACATCAATACTAAAAGGTGTAAACCCTGTTGTCCCTGTAAAATATAATGATTTAGTACTTGCTGTATATACACCACCAGTAACATAATTGTCAGTAGTGATTATTCCACTTAACTGACTACCATCACCATAAAAGGTTGTACCACTAATATTACCAGTTACATTTAGGTTACTATTAATGTTAATCGTATCACCTGTACAAGGTGTAATATTTGTTACATATATCTCAGTACACGCACTGAATATATCAGACGACTCAACGTTTTGAACGATATAACTTTTATTTATATTTGAATCTTCGCAATAACTCATAATAATAATCCATTTATTGTGATAGTACTTTCTTTTTGTATATCAATTTTATTTACGATAATTTCTAAATTATCTCCATTATTAACACTAAATGGTATTGTTGATTCTACACCATTTACTTTGTATGTAACACCATTAGCATTTACTAGCGTATTAGATATATATCTAGCTTTTAAATCTATTGGTATTATTACTTTAGTTACTCCTCTTTTTAATGTAACAGATATACATATAGTTTTCTGTTCTTCATCTTTAGTGATTTGATACTGTGATCTCTTAATATCATCACTCACCTCAACAACTGCAACTGATCTACTGATAGCTGGAGTAACCTCAAAATCATCTTCATCCAATAAATAACCCATCATTTTTATGTTAAACATCTGAACATAATACTTTCTTTCGTCTAAGTTATTTATAACACTTTCATCACCAATACTATCTAATAACAATGGCATTGGGTGTCCATTAACTTTGATATAATATTCTAATGGTGAAAATGTTTGGATTATTTTTCCATTTAATTTGTTTAAGTCTCTCATTCGGTTACAGAATAATCTAACCTCATAAACTAAATCAATTGGTACTGGTTGGGGTATCTTATAGATATCCATACCTTTTCTATTACCATCCCATGTAGGAACTTTCATATATGTAAAAGTAGGTTTACCAGGGATATTAAAATATCCTGCTTGATTTGTACCAACTTGTGCTTCTGGTTTTCTAACAATCGTTATGAAAGGTATTTTTATATTTTTGTATTCATCTGAATATTGCCAAGTTTTTGCAAACTCCGCCCACCTTTGTATTGTTAAGAATATCACAGGTACTTTCTCACCACCTAAAGTTAAATCAAGTCCTGATTCAATAAATTCAACAAAAGATTTATCCATATCTTCATGCAAAACACCTTTAGGAAGATATGTACCATTATTTGAAATATCCTCAAACAACTCTTCCCTTCTTTCGTTACCTATTTTATCAGGATTTATATTTAAGTTTTTTTTATTTTTCTTAGGCATTCCCATATCTATCCGTTAAATTCATCTTCTGATGTTGGTACACAAGTAATAGTCCTATAAAATCCTTTATACCCATTTATTGTGTGTTTATTATCACTAAATATTGACCCATCATTAGAAACGGTATAATATTTAATTGTCTTTTCATCTTCTTGATACCCTATATAATCACCATAAGTGATCTCAACCCCTAATTCATCTAAATGTTTTTGATATATACCAAAAGTAATGTTACCATGTTCTTTGTATCTCATACTACCATCACCATTATAAGATTTGTTTTGAGCTTCATCCATTTTAAAATTAACGGATAATTCCACAGGTGGTTTAAACATAATACCATTTTTAGGAGCTTCACCATATATACTATCAGTATTAGTTTTTTGTCTATCTACTTGAAAAAGTATGACTTTGATGTTAATATCACCTTCAAGCCATTCCCTACCAAAGTCTACTTCAAGATCAAAATCATCTCCAGAAAAGAATTTATTTGATCTATTTATCGGAAGTTGTTTATTTTTAGGCATATCTTTTTATGATAAATATTTATACTTTATAAAAAAGGTATTATTATTATAAATAATGTTGGACATTAACAATTTAAAAGGAAAAAAAGCCGAGAACATATTAAAAGGATATGACGGCAAAAATCCCTATATAAGGTTTATGAAGAAAAAGTATGAAACTGAATCTTCTTATTACCTTACATCAGGGCAATCTAAATATGTGCTTGATTTTCACGATACCGAACCACAAAAAATGGATAAGGTAATCGAAATTACAGAATATTTCGCAGAAAGCCTAAAAGAAGAGCATAAATTAAAAAATCTCCCAAAGAAAATAAAGGTAGAAACATTACTCGCAGAAACAGATAAAGCATATCATGTTTTGTGTAAGTTATATAGAAATCAAAAAGGGGTTAAACTATTATGGATACCAAAGACACAACTATTAGATGATTTAATGTATGAAGATGTTGATATCGAAATTGACTTTGACAAGTATCAAGAAATAGATGATAGAGGATGGAGAGCATTTAACCATCAAGAAGATGGAATTAAATTCTTAGTTAAGAATAAAGGGTGTATTTTAGCGGACGACATGGGATTAGGGAAATGCGAGTTTGTTGAAAATCAAGTTTTTACACCATATGGTAGACAAAAAATTGGGGGTATAAAACCGGGTGATTATGTTATAGGTTCTGATGGTAAACCTACTTTAGTTGAAGCTGTATACCCACAAGGTATAAAAGATTTATATCGAGTAACATTTAATGATGGTTATTCAGTTTTGGTGTCTAAAGATCATTTATTTAATATAAGTAGTAATAATAGTGGTGAAAACTCTAAAAATAGAGAAAATAAATACCATACATTGAGTGTTGAACAAATGCTTGACAAGGATTTAGAAATAGAAACAAAGGGGGTTGGGTATAATAATAAGAGAGTATATAAATTTAAAACTTATTATAAAACTAATGACAACCAAAATAAGTGGCAGATACCTATAGTAAAACCCATTACATTTAATAACGATGTGGCATTACCAATTGAACCATATTTATTGGGACTTTGCTTAGGTGATGGGCATATTAAAGACGTATCAGTTAAGATTGATGTACATAAAGATGATTTTGATGAATTATTCATTAACCAACCCATTAAAGAAAATAAACCACAAAGAAATTTAAGAGGTGGTAGTATTTTTTTATCAGAATCACTAAAAGAACTTAAATTAAATCAGACAAGATCACATAATAAGTTTATTCCTGACATTTATAAATATTCTTCGATAGAGGATAGGTTATCTTTGTTACAAGGTCTTATGGATACTGATGGTCATTGTATGAAATCTAAAAATGGCAACTTCACCGGTACAGAATTTTCAACCTCATCCGAACAACTAGCCGATGATGTTGCTGAGATTGTCCATAGTCTTGGTGGTATAGTAAGAAAGAAAAGTAGAATACCTACTTACACATACAATGGTGAAAAAAGAAAAGGTAAAATAAATTATAGACTTAATATTAAACTACCAGAAGGTATAAACCCATTTAGACTTAAAAGAAAGTCTGATGAATATAATCCACCACAAAAATATAAGGTAGGTAGATATATTAGTGACATAAAATTAGAAAAACAAGGAGAAGCAGTATGTATACAAGTTGCTGCTGAAGATCATTTATATGTTACTGAACATGGTATTGTAACTCACAATACCTATCAGTCAATAGTTGCGGCTTTAGAGTGTGATGCACAGAGAGTTTTAATTGTTTGCCCTTCCTCATTAAAGATTAACTGGATGAGGGAAATAGAAAACTTCACCGATGATGTTGCAATTGTTAGTGGTAGAGAATGGGTTGATGCTAGATTTGTAATTGTCAATTACGATGTATTAAAAAACTTTCATACAATCATAGACCCTAAGAAAGAATATGAAGAATGGGAAATATTATCAAACATCGCAGACTTCAATCCAGATTTAATGATATTAGATGAGGCTCACTATATTAAAAACCATAAATCTATTAGAGGTAAGATATTAAAAGATATTGGTAAAAATTATCCACCTGAAAGAGTATGGTTATTAACAGGTACACCTATCGCAAATAGGCCTATGGATTATTATAATTTATTGTCTATAATTGGTTCACCAGTATCTAATAATTGGGTTCATTTTGCTAAGAGATATTGTGATGGTAGAAGGTTCAAAAAAGGAGGAAGATATATTTGGGTAACTGATGGTGCATCTAACTTAGATGAATTAGCGGTTAAAACCCGAAGGACTATTCTCCGAAGGAAGAAGGAGGATGTTTTGGACTTACCAGATAAACTTATAACACCTATATACTTAGAATTAGAGAATAAAGATGGTTATGATGCAGTTTGGGACGAGTATTTAGAAAAAAGAAAGGCTGAAGGAAGAAAAGGTAACCCACAAAAAGACTTAGTTGAGATGACTTTACTTAGAACTTTTATTGCTATGGAAACCGTACCACACTCAATTGCAAAGGCGGAAGAAGCAATAGAAGCTGGAAGAAAGACAATTATTTTCTGTAACTTCTCAGATGAGATAGACTCTTTTTTAAAACATTTTGGTAGTAAAGCGGTGTGTGTGAGGGGTGGTATGTCAGATAGTAAGAAACAAGCATCTGTAGATAGATTTCAAGAAGATGATAGTTGTCAAGTGTTTGTGGGTCAAATAAAAGCAGCTGGTGTGGGATTAACTTTAACAGCTGCTGAAGTGGTGATTATGAATTCATTAGATTGGGTTCCAGGTAATCACGAACAAGCTGAAGATAGAGCCTATCGTATTGGTCAAAACAAAATGGTAAATATATATTATATGTTAATAGATAAAACCATTGATAATTTGGTTTGGAAAATCTTAAACCATAAAAAGAAAATCATTGGAACCATTATGGGTGAAAATGAAATAATAGAAGAAATTTTAAAAGAATTTGATGATGAGTAAACAAGTATTAGTTTTTACAATGGAAGGTTGTCCTTGGTGTGTTAAATTAAAGGAACAATTAGAAGAAGCAGGTGTTGATTATGTTACAAGAGATGTAGATGAATACTCAACTATGTATGATAAGTTTGTTGAGATTACTGAAAGTGAGTTACTACCAGCTTTATTAATTGGTAAACAAGCTTTGGTACCACAAAAATCATTTAATACAATTGATGAGGCGGTATCTACAGTACAAGATTTATTAATTGATTAATCTTCTAAACCGGGATAGTTACCTTTTACATAATCCCCTTCTGGTGCTTCGTCCTCTTTATCATTATTGAGGTTGAAGTTCCATGCACTATCACTATTATCATCGATGAATTTACCGATTCTATTAATTAGTTTGTCGTGTCCATCATAATCTTTATCGAACTTACTATATTGTAATCCGAAGTCATCCATTAGAGATTGTTTGAAATCTTCTATTTGTTCTCTCTTTTCTTCATCTTCTACATATTGGGCAGCACTTTCGATATCTCTTACAGCATCTGTTAAATGATTCATTGCTTTATGTAATAAACCTATTGAAATGTCCATTCTAGTATTAGCGTGAGACTTTTTTTCCACTTCTTCTCTCAAAATATCAGTTAGTTTCATCATATTAATAAATATGCAAGTATTTATAAAAAAAAGAAATATGGGTACACAATTAAACGACCAAATAAAGGATGAGTTATTCACTCAAATTAAACATAGATTAGGGGCACCAATCAGAAAGATAGAATTAGATTGGGATATGATGTGTTCATTATTGGCAACATCAATAGAAGATTATTCACAAAGAGTTCAAGATTGGTTAATAGAAAATCAGTGGTCTTCTTTATTAGGTGAAAGTGCATCTAAAACAGACATTGCATTTGCACTTACAACTAGATCTTTAGATTTTGAAGCTAAATTTTCATATGCTTACTCTAAAGCTGTCGGACTACAAACTAGAGGTCCGTATGAATTAAAGAAAGATTACGTTATAGTAGAAGAAAATAAACAGGTGTATGAAATACCTGCAGGTAGAGAAATAAATGAAATATTATGGTTTACACCTAACTCTACAGATCACGCCCTTTATTCATTTGCTGGTTTTGGTGATCAAGGTTTCGGTGGTGGATACGGACAAGTACCTTTCGGTGGATGGGGAACTGGTGGTAGTTTAGCTAATGGTGGGTTCTACGCAGCACCTGCTTATGATGTATTATTAAGGGCACAGGATTTCAGTCTTAAATCTAAATTATTAAGAAGTGATTTAACATATAAAGTAACTGCAGGGCCTAACGGAACAAGGTTATTACATTTAATGCCAATTCCTGGTGGTAGACTTAATTTTGGTGTTGGTTTAGGTAGTGGTGATAAAATCGGTATGGCAGGAACAAAAGTATGGTATCAGTATTATGATACTAATGGTATGACTGATGAAGAATTAGAACAATGTTTACAAGAAAATGAAGATATCATCAAATTACCTAATGATGTACCTTTATCTAAATTAGAATATAGAGAATTAAACGAACCAACAAGAGTTTGGGTTAGAAGATATCTAACAGCTCTATTTAAAGAATCTTTAGGAAGAGTTAGAGGGAAGTTTAGTGGTGATCTTAAAGTTCCTGACGCAGAATTAAAAATGGACTATGAGAGTCTTTTAAATGAAGGAAAAGATGAACAAACTAAACTATTAGAAGAATTAGATAAAAGGTTAGAAAGACTTTCCAATAAAGAACAATTAGAAAGAAGAGCGTCTGAAGCAGAAAGTCTTAATAAGGTGTTAAGTTATAAACCTTTAGGAATCTTCATAATCTAATTTAGACTCCAAACAATATTCATCAACAATATCAAATTGCTCAAACATATAAGTTGGAGATAAATTCATATTGTTCCAAAATGTCATTTCTTGTTCTGTGATTTGTAACAATTCTTCTAACTTATCTTGATCACTTTCATTGTATGGCATTCCAGATGTCAATTCTAATTGAGATGAGGTAAAATATTGTCTATCCTCTGGTGTTGTAATAAGGATATCTTCTCTAACATCAGGATGAAAACAAACAAGTAGGGGTTTAATTCTTTTATTAAAAGCCTCAATATACCTTGCAACATTATAGTTACCTGTTTTTTCCGGTTCATTTTCAATGATATTTGATGGGACTAGTTCACAATTTATAATCACTTCCTTTTCTTCTGGATCAAAAGGAAAGTTACCATGTTCTTCGGTGTATTTCTTAATCTTAGTCTTATTCCATTTCTTTTTAGTTTGTACATCACCATCACCTTTCTTTGTCCCTACATTCACATAATAAATGGTTGTTCCTAAGTCTAAGTCTAAATTATGTTGTAACATTAACTCCATATGTGCTTGCTTAGGTAATGGATTACCAGCTTTATTTAATTGCGTTCTTCTTTTTATATAATCCTTTTTAGACATTCTAACCCTAGATTTATTGGCTATCTTAGATAATGGTACCTCTAAGTTATAAAGTCTCTCTATGGTGTCGTAATATTCATTTACAAACCCACTACCATCACCTTCTAATAACATTCTAATACCTACATCTATAAAGTCAGATACAAAACCTTGTAACTTTTTTGATTTAATAGTATTACCCACAAGTTTAACTTCACCATCGATTAAATCTGCGTAATTCTTTCTTGCTAAGTTAATGGTTGCCTCACATACCTCATCTATGGATAATCCCATAACACCATACATATATAAATCATTATATTCTGAAACAACCGCTTCTGCACCTCTATATTCTTTACCTTCTTCTGTTGAGTGGTGTCTGCCATTGGAAACATAAACTAAATCGTCTACACCATCGGGTATTGAGAAGTTAAACCCATCGGTGTTATGGGCAACAATACACCCAATACCGGCAATAAATGTTCCGTTAGCAGAAATGTCATATACATAATCATTATATTCTTTATGTATAACATCACTATCCCATACTTTATCATTATCACTATAAGATTTTTCCTTATTAACGGGGTAATTCTCACCAAAATTGAATGATATTATATTTAATTTATCTTTTCTTAATTTTAATGTATAATCTTTATCTAACTCATTAAGAATTATATGAATACCTGCCATAACATTTAATGACTTTTGTGTAATATTCTTAACAGAAGACAAATCATCACCCCACCCATCACCAGCGCAAAATCCATCCATAAAAGATTTTTTAATATCTTTAGAAGAGTTTAATATTTCTTTAGGTATTTTCTTTATTCTATTCTTATCATAACAATTTTCACTAAACCACTTACTAATTTTAACATAGTGTGTTTTTAACTTATATACGCTACTACTTTTACGATAGTCTTTTATAGGAGAATCAACACCAAACTCCTCTAATACAATTCTTTTAGATTTTTCTAATTTATCTAAGTCATTATTATTTATAGTAAAAGAAGACCTTTTACCATTATGGTAAACATATTCTTTTTTTCTTTTTGAATAGTATTTTTGTTTTCTATCACCATAAACAGAAGACCCATCCGCAACAAAAAAACCGATTAACCAAGCTAAATCTAAAGAAATATCATTTAATTCAAAATCAGATTTAACAACTACAGAATCTAATTTATCACCCCTTTTCATTTCTAATGGACTTATTTCTTTACCATCACTAAACAAAGAGTGGTCAGATGTGCAGTCTATTATTCTATTCCTAGTTGTCACTCTATGTATTGGTTTATCTGTCTTATGTCTATAAACATAATCAATATCACACCAACCTTCATTAGTTAAAACTTTAAATGGTTTTTTTGAAAAATCTCTTTGTTGACCATCAATATCAATAGTAACCTCCTCAAATATATCAGATACTGGTAATATATCTATCATACCATCTTCTTCCCATTTAATATATATTGGTGTTTCTGCAGTTACAGAATCACCCACAAGCGCTTTGAATCCTTTATCCCTCATAAATCTAATCATATGTCTTAGGTATTGTCTACCAGTACAAGTGATCATCTCTCCCATATTTGTATCACCCCAAGGGAATACATTAGGTGCAGAAATACTACCAAACATACCATTGTTAAGAATCTTTAATGGTAATTGTTTCTTATCATAGTAAGCTGATTTTTCCATATCACCTTCTTTGGCGTAGTCTTTCTTTAGTTTCTTATATAAGTTACGATTATCATAGTTATATTGTAATAAACCATTCATTGCACCTGTAATATCTGATTTTGTGAATATTCCGTGCGTTAATTGTTCAGATGGGTATAGCCCATCGAAGTCAAACTTAATTACATTCTTAGCATAACCTACCTCTAACAATCTAGATAAACCACCCACAAAAGGTCTTAATGGTTCTGTTTCTGGAACACCAATATTTTTATGGTAACTCCACCCTAACATTAGTAACTTCCATGTTGCTGCAGTTCCCATTGTTGCACTTCTCATATAAGAAGTTGGTAATATTTTAGCCAATAAGAATGTTGCCTGATTGAAGATGTTATCCACCTTTTCAGTTTCCCATAAATCATCTATAAGGTATCTCTCTACAATGTAGGCACCTGTAACTTTCTCACATCCTTCTGGTAATTCATCAGTTATTTTACCCCACTCACCATTGGTATCATTAAACCAATAATCATTCTCAGTATCTAACCATGTTTTACCAATAATATCACCTTGTACATATACACGATTAGGTTTAGCTGCTCCAGCATATTTGGTAATATACTTCAGACTCCATCCCTTAATAGATGAATTAATTGCTTGTGCTCTTCTAACTGCATGTGACACATCCATAATATTATAACCCCACATATGAGTTTGATCATAATACTCCATCTCTGGACCCATCTTTAATGTTTGTCTTTTTCTATAGAATGGCACTGGACCTAATGTCTTAGCCACTTTCTTAATATCTAAACCTAAGTAAACTGCTCTTTTAACAATAAAATCCCAGTCAAAGTTTTCTGAGTTATAACCCGCAACAATTGCTGGTTTAAGGTGCGATATTATCTTAAAGAATGTTACAATAGCTTCAGCTTCTCTATTTAATAATTCTTCACTACCTTCTTCACCCTCAATATTTAATACATGTTCGAAACCTCTATTATCTTTAATCCCTATCTGAAATATTCTAGATGTTTCTGGAAATAAACCTGTGGTTTCTATATCGTAAGACATTCTATGAATATCTTCATAATCTTCCATACCCTTAAACAATCTCTTACCTGTTTGGATTAGGAATTGTTCTGAAGGGTTAATAGTCATAAAGTTACTTCTATTCTCTTCAGAAAATGGATCTACACCACCTTCTTTGAAGAATTTAATTAAATCTCCATATGATTTCTTTGTTTGTGCTAAATACTTATACCCATTAATTAGTCTATCTACTAATTCTTCTCCTTCGATACTGGTGTATAATTCTTTGAAAGATACGGAAAATTCTCTCATTTTCTTTTTAATCTCTCTTCTATCACCACCATATAATTTATCGACATCTGGCGTTTTCATCCACATAAAAGGTCTAAACTTATGTTTCTCAATACGTTTACCTTTTTCTGGGTCGTGAACAATTAGAGATACTTTATTCTCATAATAATTGGATTCTATGCCAACTATGTATTTTTGTTCATCATACCCCTCTAAATATTCTTCTATTTCTTTAACCGTAGCTTTTTGCATAAAACTTTTTATTACACTTTTTATTACACTTTTTATTAAGTATAACTACAATATATCAGAATTTCAATCTATTCTAAGATATTAATAAAAAGTTCTTGTCTTGTGGGTGTAAGTAATGTACCACTACCATCTAAAAAAGTAATTGTGAATTGTCCTTTATATCTACCAGGTTTTTTTGTATCCCTTTCTTTCCATTCATACACTATATAGTATTCAGGATCACAATCTAATTTACAATCATCATCTTTTAATTCTATTTTGGCGGTGGAATTGGCAATTCTTTTAGCGTTATTACTTAAATCCCACATAGTGAATTTAATAATAGCGTTTTGGATTTTATCGTGAAAATTTCTAAAATCATTTCTACCATCATTCACTAATTCCATTTTAAGAACTGGAAGTGTACTTTTTTTATTTATGAAAAAATCTTGCCCCATATTAATATTGTTACTTTATTATAAATATTCAGAGTTATTAATTTAGTCAGATATTTATAAGTATGTCTGATAAACTTAAACAACTAGAAATTAAAAAACTACTTACCGAATACGATTACCTTATCATTGATGAAGAAATGAAACAGGAGATTATTGATGAGTATAAACCTGATTTTATGAGAGATTTAGGTAAAGAAACTAGTGAAGAAGAAAAAGAACAAGAACAAGAACCACAAAAACAACCTGAAAAAAAAGAAGTAGAAAAATTAATTAAAGACGAAGATTTAAGTGAAGATACAAAAAAAAGAATGAAAAAAATGTTTAGGGAGATTATGAAAAAAACTCACCCTGATAAAGTTAAATCCGAAGAATTAATAGAAATATATATTAAATCAAAAGAGGCTTATGATGCAAATAATTTATTAGAATTATCATATAACGCCAGTAAATTAAATATTAGTATTGATTTAAGTGAACTAGAAATTGAGATTTTAAAAGATTTAATTAAACATAAAAGAGAATCTTTAGAAACTATTGAGAAATCATGGCTTTGGATGTGGTATAAAGCAGGTACAGAAACTGAAAAAGATAATGTTATAAAATTATATTATCTTACGGTACATAAGAAAAAAGATAATTAATAAACGCTATTCGTTTTTTCACAATAAGTTAAACCTTCTCTATTCCCACCATTAAAAAGATTATGTATTAGTTGATCGTAAGACTCTACCAACCTTTCATTTGTTACTAAGTATCTTTCTAATAACTTTCTATTTCTTTGTTTATAGTCTTCTATATTATAATCGTGTGTAGTTAATATACCTTCTAAAACTTTTGCTGCGGATCTAGTATCACCACCTTCATAGTAATAACCAATATCTTTACATAAAGGGGCATTATGTAATACAGGGTAACCCATATAAGCAACATCTAAATATAAATAATTTAAAGGGTTTAAAACTTGATGGCATACAACTACATCCATAAATTGTGATACAATATAAGGTGTCTGATATCTAGACTCACCACTTACTTTTTTATCTTTAAATAAATCAAAACTTTTAATTATACCCATAAATTCTTTATGTTTATTAACATTTTGACTATTAGTTATCATAAGTGACGATATCTTTTCTTTACCGATATCACCTCTATAACATTCTTCTGCAATCATTGATGGTATTAACCCAAACTTAACTATATTTAAATTTGGTTCCATAACACCGATAACCTTTTTTTCTTTTTTGGTGTCATATTCAATAGACTTTTTATACCCACCTTTTTCATATTGTTTATTTATAGATTCTATGCTTGAATCAATATATTTATTATCCCATATAAAAGGTACTGGTATAGCATTACAACGATACATTGTTCTAAAAAACCCACTATTTGTTTCTTCTTGCTGAGGTACATACCATACTTCATCCACACCTTTATCGATGGTAGGGTAAGTATCTGAAGAATCTTTAAAAAGAATATTTTCAATAGTGATTATGTAGTTATTACCACACTTATAATTTATTACTTTTTTATTTTCATTTTCATTAAAATGTTTAATAATATGTGGTTCCACTTGTGCACCCATAGAAACCAATAAATCCATTTCTTTGTATTTTTCATTTAACAATCCAAAGTTAGTATCTTTCAGATGTTGTGGTAGATTATCCATTGGGATATCTTTAGTGTTAAGTAGATGAACTTCATAATTCTTTTTTGAGTTGTTTAGAAGAGAGATTAACATTAAAATATTTAACTTTAATCCGTTTGTCCATATTGATTCATTTACAGATTGTAATTTAATACTAATACCAATTTTTATATTTTCTGTATTAACCATACTATTTTTGGTTTTATTTTAATTATTATAATCCAAACCTTGATTTTAATGCGTTATAATTTTGTTGTATTTGTGATTCTGTAAGTTCATCATCATATATTCTAACATTTGAAATATTACCATTGAAATGTTGTCTAGTTAAAATACCATCATACCCAACATAATATTTAGAATCTGTTGTATTTAATACCCTAGACCCACTACCTGAAAGTGTTTGAGGAACCCCATTATAATATATTTTAACACCATCAGAGTTTCTTACAATACCACCACCATATGTTACAGTTATATATGACCACGTATTAAGTGGTAAGGTAGTTAATGTATACCTATCATTATTCCAACCTGCAAAATATACATTATTTGGACCACCAGCATATCCATTATATTCTATCTGAAAAGTTTTATCAGAATTCGCATTCCCCATAGATACCAATGTTTGCCTACCTATATCACTACTTGGTTTAAACCAAATTTCAACAGTTCTTTTTGTGTTACCAACTATCCCTAGATTATTATTACTAATAAAACGGTCATTCACACCATCAAACGACATAACACCACCATTATCCGTTAAATATGTTGGCCCATTAACTAAAACACCATCATTATTGTTACTTGTTAAATCAAACCATTCTGTTCCTGTACCTGGGTATGATAAAACATTACTAGCGTCTAAATTTAATACTAAACCATCAGTTATAATTCCTGAAGATGGTGAAACCAACGCACCATTTCTTATTCCTACTCTTGTTTGTGCCATAATATTTTATATTTTAATTTAATTTATTATTTTTGTTAATAAAAAATAGGGAGAATTAACTCCCCATTAATTAATTTAGATTAACTCTTCAGTTGAAGTCCATTCAGGACCTCCACAAATTGTAATCATTTCTTCTTTTGTGTAATCAGTGAAAGAATCACCCTCTACGATGAATTTTGTACCATCTACTGATTTTCTAACAGTATCTTTTGTAGAAAAACCTGTACATAATGAATAATCAAATGTATCTAATTCACTAATGTTTTTAATTGAATACCCCATAATTATTTGTTTTTTAATTTATTTATTATTATATAAATATAAATATAATAAAAAAGAGGGAAATTAATCCCTCTTTAATTATTACTGTTATTGTTTTTTTATTAAACCGTTACAGTCCATCCTTTTGTTGTTGCAATTGCAATATCTTCAGGCGTTAAATCATCTGTTCCTGGGTTAGATCTAACATCTATTGTTTGAGATGATGCGTTACCCAAGTTGTTAAATACAATAATCAAATTATCTCTATTTATATCACATCCATTATATGTATGTGTTTTAATAATGTTATAAATACCAGAAGTATTTAATAGAGAATCATATCTATTGAAATTATTTAATGTTGTAACACTACTAAAATCTAAAGAACCTATTTTTCTTAAACGACTATTAGTGTCAACAAAACCAGCCATATTTGTTACACTAGAAGTATCAAAAGAAGGTATTTCTTCTAATGATGAACAACCATTAAACATATTCTGCATATTTGTTACACTAGAAGTATCCATTGAAGGTATTTCTTTTAATGATGAACAATCTTTAAACATATATCTCATATCTGTTACACTAGAAGTATCCATTGAAGATATTTCTT
>Ga0208767_1002084_pt1 | contig 15409 bp, 33 predicted proteins | sample VirMetDEL_Mar_21_FD_184514 | JGI IMG/M metagenome (GOLD analysis project Ga0208767, IMG submission 184514) | Aqueous microbial communities from the Delaware River and Bay under freshwater to marine salinity gradient to study organic matter... | ecosystem: Environmental > Aquatic > Marine >... | reverse complement strand
TGTCTTTTGACCCATTGGATCAAGTTTATTCAATACAGTATTCATTGATACTGCTTGATGACATAGACCCAATAGCTCACCATAATACGAAACCATTGCTCCGTATTTTTTCACAACTTTATCACGTTGCGTTACTTTATTATCTGTCATTTGTAACCTCCTCTATGTTTGGTTTTTTCCTTACTTCATAAGGAAACTCTATTCGTTCAGGTATTTCTTTCTGAACAGCTCTTACTACACCAACAATTATTCTAATTGGTAATGTAGCAAATTTTAACAACTCACTTGTCGTTTTTGTAATACGATTCATATTTCCTCCTCATTCTTTCGTATTTGATTTTTGTTAGACGATACTCTCTAGCAAACTCTTTAGTGCCGGGAGTTGGATCAACGTCTTCGGTGAGCCAAGTCCACGCACGTCTTACTGCTATAGCACCAACGCTATAAGTAACAAATCTAATAACAGCCAATATTCCATTCATTATATCCTTTCTTCTTTGGTTAAAGTAGCTATCTTAGGTATAGATACTTTAGACCATTTTCTTTTTATAAAATCAGCTTTCTCTGGATATACATCTGATGGATTCTTATGGTTTGCATAAAAATCTAAAAGATCTTCTGGTTCTCTTGTTATTGAATGTATGTTCCAATTCATTGAATCATACAAAGCAAATAACTGATCTGCCGTTATTCTATTCTTAGCATTTTCCCACTTTTGTACTTGTTGGAATGTAACACCGATAACATTAGCTATATCGGTTTGTGTTTTCTCATTCCAAATTCTTTGTAACAAAAGATGTTTAGCTATTTTTGTAGAATAGTTAATCATATCTTTAGTCATTGATCTTATTTTCATATTATCCTTTCTAAAATAATTCTTTTTCAGTAGTAAAAAGATTACTTTTTTCTGATATACCCTCCCAAGTGCTTTGTTCACCCTCATTATCTATTTCACCTGTAGCAGTATCAACAGTAATTTTACCGTGAACAGTATATTCACCAGCAAAACTATAATAGGGATTTAATCTGCCATAGTCTGAGTATATATCGTGTAAAAATTCATCATCAGAATAATCTTCATCATCAGATAAATTCATTACTTCATTCCAATTTACATTTACTTTTTTCTTGTTCTTATAAAATATTAAGTCATCAAAATATCCCTCATCACCACCACCATCATAAGTAACTTCGAAACTGGTAATTCCGTTTTTATTTAAAGACTTAATTATTTCTTTCATATCTCTTTCAATCATATTTTTGGTTGTCCTTTCATCATCCAATCTTGAGCTTTAATATGAACGATCCAATCTTGAAAACTAGGGATCCACCCTAAATCTTCTTTGATATGTCGTTCTGCAATTAATCTGACAGGAACTTTTTTCCCATCAGAATTTGTTATTGTAGTACCGAACTCACGTTCAGCAGCATAACACCCTTCTGCGTGATGCCTCAGGGCTCTATGCGTAAAGTGTGCTACAATCTTTTTTGATTCATCAAACCAATCGTGTATTGGCTGATAATCTTCTGGCTTACCACCCCATTTCTTAACGGATGATAAACTGTGATAATAACAATTAGCCATTCATTTTCCTTTCTGTTTCTGTACCAAATAACTTCTTAAGCACTTGTGGCTTACGCTTGTCTAAGACACTAGTGGTAATCACCCTAATCGTATTTGGTTGAGCTGAATCTGCGTTAAGTCTAGCTACCATAAGCATACCCTTATTTGGATACTCTATTGGTACATACTTGATCCAATCTATATAATTACGCCACCACCATAATCTGTCTGATCTAATGAATCCAGCGAATGGTAGACGGTATATTATCTCTAATCCTTTCTTAAGAGATATTTGTCTTTTCTTAAATCTATTCTTAAATACAACTCTAGTATGTTCAATCATATAATCCTTAATAAAATAAACCTTTTGTTATTGACTCTAATTCTTTAGTGTATTCTTCAATGGTACCATTCATAAACAAATCATAAGTTAATTCGTTTCTTGGTCTTACACCATATTGCATCTTGAAATAATCAGAATACAATGCATATGCTTCTTCTCTAGCTTCTTTAGAATCTAACGGATTTTTCATAATATAATTCATAATTCCTTTCTGTTTGACGTAACCCACGAACAAGGGAGTTGAAACGTGGGCTACGTGTCTAACTTAATAATCTCTAGTCAGACAATTTTTCTGCTATTTTACTTAGCATTTCTTCAATCTGATCCATTCTAGATCTGATTTCTGTTTGGAACTTCAACGCACCTATTGGTTGAAATGTACCATTTGCTACATTCTCAGCATATGTCTTACCATTTCTATAAACCTTAGGTTGTTTACTTTCTGGGAACATCTCACTCATCTTTTCTCCTTTCGTTTTGTTTGTCAATATAATCTTCACTTTCGAGGATTATTGGATACCAGATAATCAATAATCCGAAGAAGTTAAACAGTATTGCACCTATTACATCTATATGATCACTAGTGAACAATGATGCACCTATTAGCAATACTATAAAACCTACTATTACATTTAACATAGTTTACCTCATATTAAGATTAACGTCATAATGACTACAATATATACTAAATATACAACCATTATTTGTCTTTCTTAGTTAGATCTTTAATTATCTTGTAACCAATTAAAAATCCGCCTAATTCAATTAATAGTTTAATAGCTAGTAAGAACAGTACTATACCTATCAATATATCCATATTACTTATCTCCTTTCTCCATTTCTTTCATTGATTTTATTGCTTCTGATCGTGTCTTATAAATGTACTGATCTTCTAATGGATCAAACTGACCATTATAAATCATTACAACTTGAAAATAATTGCACGAATTAATTTTTGTATCCATTATATAATACATTACATCATCCATTATTTAACTCCTTTCTTAGTCATAATTGCGTAGGTATTATATCTACGAATATACCTAGCAAACATCTTATCTATATTTAACTTACTTGGTGTTGGTATTATATCTAGATGGCTATAATCATAGTTTAAAACTAGTGAATTAGCCTTCTTTCCATATACTTTATTCATTTCAGATTCTCCCATTAGTTAGTATTGGTATGGTTAATAATCAAATCCGATAATCAATATATCAGTGTATTTCGCACAAGGCATACTGACTATCAGATTTATATATATATAACTCAATCTAAGTGACTGAGTTCGTTCACAAGGTGAACCGAACGAAGGCACAAACAAACAAACAATATTACATACGACAATGACTGAGATAATTAATCGAGCAAACGAAGTTTGCGTTGAACGAAGTTCACGATTTATTAGCGAAGGAAATTGTCATAGATAACAACAATCACAAAGTGATTGAGAGCAACGAGCAACAGCGAGTTTCTGTGTGTATAAAACAAGGGGTTTTAAAGTTACCCCAAGCGAATATAGACAGATGAGATAAACTAATAAAGGGGGGTTTGTCACATCTACCACCCATAGGGGGGGTTTGTAATATCAACCCTTATATAATATATATAATATAACAATAAAACAGGAGAACATAAAATGTATACAGCATTAGCAAGATTTGGATATGGTTTAGCAAGAGCAGGATATAAAGCTGCTAGAGCTATCAGACCATCCAAAGTAAAAAAAATGCTAAAACCTGCATATGACAAGGCTACAAAACCTGCCCTGCAAGGTACTAAATTTGCTTCAGGAGAGGCATCTTTGATAAAAGGGATAAAGGGTGCAGCCAAAAAAGGATATGAAGGTTATAGAGGCTTATACGGAGCAACATTAGGTAGCTCTACTAAGCGAAAAATCACATCAGCTTCACTAGGCGGTTATACGCTAGGGTCGTGGATGGATGATGATGAGTAATGGCTAAGAAGAAAAGTTCTATAGGAGCCATAACCTTTATCAAGGAATCACCTAAAAAAAGACCAGGCAGACACGCTAAAAGTTATAATAAGCGTTTGCCAAAACGAAAACAACAAATAGGACAAGGAAACTAATATGTGGGCAAAATTTGGACAGATGGCAGGTAAAGCCATATCTAAGATAAAAAAACCAAAAGGCTTGAAACAGAAAGCACAGGCAGTTATGTCTAAAACTAAAGTTCAAGCTAAAAAAATAGCAGGAAAAACTAAAAATCTTATTAAAAATCAATATGAATTTACTAAGAATTATCCAGGACTTTCAGCAGCTACAATAGCAGGAGGAGCTATAGTAGGATCAGGCGTAGGATATGGTATTAATAAAATGAGAAAAAAAAATAAAAAAAAAGAATACAAAACTACTGATCTTGATTTGGGTAAATATAGCTACAAAATAACTTCATATAAATAAAAATGGCTAATAGATTAGAACAACTAGCAGACGACATAATGAACTTATCGCAAGATGAGGCTCAACAACTACAGGTTATTATCAAAGCTAAGCTTATGCCTGAAGTTGAGAGACAACGAGGATTATTAGCTGAACAACAACAAGCTATGCCTCAACAACCACAACAAGCTCCATCTCCAATGGCAACACAACGAGATGTTAGAATGGCAGGGTTATTAAGATGATAAAAAAGCTTTGGAAAACATTGAAAAAATACATACAAAAATGTATAGATTCTATTAACGATTTAATTAAAAACTTAAAAGGAGAATAATTATGCCAATGGTAGGAAAAAAGAAATTTGCGTACACAAAAAAAGGTAAAGCTGCTGCAAAAAAATACGCAAAAAAATCTGGTAAAAAAATGAAATCTAAATATTAATGTTAATAAACATTATAGCAAAGCTAACAGGAGAAACTATAATACCAATGAAAAAAAAACCAAAACTAGGATCAGGAAAAAGATTTAAACAATTAACTTCTAAATTAAAAAAACAAGGTGTTAAAGATCCAAAAGCTTTAGCAGCTGCTATTGGAAGAAAAAAATACGGAAAAGCTAAATTCCAAAAATTAGCAGCAAAGGGTAAGAAAAAATAATGTATAAATTACAAAAAGTAAAAGGCGAAGGCGTTAAAACAATAATTGAAACTACTAGACCTAGTAGAGTTAAAGCTAAAACAAGTTTTATGCAATCAATAGGAAAGAAATTTTCTTCTGGTGCTAGAATGACTAAAGGTGTTATTAGCAAAGGAATTAAATTAGGTGCTATTGGTGCAGGATTAACATTAGCTGGTTACGCTGCTACTGCTCCTTCTAGAAGATATGCCAAAGCTCCTAAGCCAGGTGAAGATAGAGATCTTAGAGATATGATCTTATCTCAACCTGATAAGAGACAAAGATATTAATATGACAACACGAGGCGGAAAAAGAGAAGGTGCAGGTAGACCTAAAGGATCTACTACTAAAGCTAAATGGAAGATGCTTGACGAATTAGCAGTCAAGTACAATCATTCTCCATTAGATTATATGTTAGCTGTATTAAATAATCCTATGTCTTCTCCAGAAAGAAAAATGATGGCTGCGGAAAAAGCAGCTCCATACGTTCACGCAAAATTAGCTACGACAACTACTAAACTTGGATCTGATGGACCAATTAAAATCAACATCAAATGGGGAGACGAGTAAGGAAGAAGTCAAGCAAGAAGAAAAACACATTAACATTCCTTATAGTCCCAGACCATTACAAAGAGAAGTACATAACAGTCTTAAACGATTTAATGTATTAGTTTGTCATAGACGTTTTGGAAAAAGCGTACTTTCAATAAATGAATTAATTAAAACTGCTGTTTCAAAACAAATGGCAAAGTGTGCTTTCGTAGCACCAACATACCGACAAGGTAAATCTATCGCTTGGGAATATTTAAAATATTACACCAAGCCTTTAATGTATTTAGGCGGTAGCAAAAACGAAACAGAATTAAAAATAGATCTATTTAATGGATCAACTATTCAAATCTTTGGAGCCGATCATCCAGATTCGCTTCGAGGTATGGGGTTTCATGGAGTCGTATTAGATGAATACGCATTGATGGCTCCTAGAGTTTGGACAGAAATTATTAGACCAGCTATCTCAGATCATTTAGGTTGGGTTATGTTTATAGGCACGCCAATGGGACATAATCAATTCTGGGAAGTTTATGATTTTTCATTACGAGGTCATAAAGATTGGTTTGGTCAGTTATATAGAGCTAGTGAAACTAAAGTTATTCCTGAAGAAGAATTAAAACAAGCTCAGGAAATAATGACTGATGAACAATATCAGCAAGAGTTTGAATGTTCATTTACTGCTGCGGTAAGTGGATCTTATTATGGTAAGTTAATTACTAAAGCAGATAGTGAAAAAAGAATCACTAATGTCCCTGTAGATGAAAATGTAGGCGTTGAAACTTGGTGGGACTTAGGTATAGGTGATTCAACTGCAATTTGGTTTGCACAAAGAATTGGTGAAGAAATTCATCTCATAGATTACTATGAAAATTCTGGTGAATCATTAATGCATTATGCAGACGTATTAGAGGAAAAAGGTTATGCATATGAAAGACATATAGCTCCTCACGATATTCAAGCAAGAGAGCTTGGTACTGGTAAATCAAGACTTGAAGTTTCTCAAGAACTTGGTATTGACTTTGAGATAGCACCTAAGCTAGAAGTAGATCACGGAATTGAAGCAGTAAGAAATACTTTACCTCATTGTTGGTTTGATAGAGAGAAGTGCAAGTTAGGTTTAGATGCTTTAAGACAATATAGAAAACAATGGGATGAAAAAAACCAAGTCTTTAAAAATAAACCACTACACGATTGGTGTTCACATGCCGCTGACTCTTTTAGATATGGATGCGTACACGACCCAATTGATACTACAGAATGGACTAAACCAATTAACGTAGATTATAAATACATAGTATGAAAACAGATAACGAAATTTTAGCATTATTAAATAGTGAAATTAGAGCATCATCAGGTTACATTGGTGGTGAGATTGTTTCTCGTAGAAGAAAATCATTAGAATATTATTTAGGTAAACCTTTTGGTAATGAACAAGAAGGCAGATCACAAGTAATCAGTACAGATGTATCTGATACAGTTGAATCATTAATGCCATCATTGATGAAAATATTTACAGCAGGTGATAACGTATTTCATTGTGAACCTGTTGGACCAGAAGATGAGAAAGTTGCAAAACAAGCAAGTGATTATATTAACCACGTTTTCTATAAAGAGAATAGAGGTTTCACTGCTTTGTATACTGCATTTAAAGATGCATTGATTCAAAAGAATGGAATACTAAAAATTTATTGGGATGATTCTGAAAAAACTACAAGAGAAGAATATCACAAATTAACTGAAGATGAATATAATTTATTAATTGCTGATCCAGAAATTTCAGTTGGTGAACACGAAGAATACGAAGAAGAATTTAAAGATCAAAATAATAAAGTAATTGATAAAGTTAAATTTCATAATGTAGTAGTTTATAAAACTCAATTATATGGACAAGTTAAAATTGAACCAGTACCACCTGAAGAATTTTTAATTGAACGTAGAGCTAAGTCTATAGATTCTGCAAACTTTGTTTGCCATAGAACTTATATGACAAGAACTCAATTAGTTGAAATGGGTTATGATCAAGATGTAGTTTATAACTTACCTACTGGTGATTCAGAATATTATTTAGAAGACAGACAAGTTAGATACCAAGAAGTTGATTTCTCAGCTCCACAAGATAGAGGTGATGATTCTTCTGATGAAGTATTAATACACGAATGTTATGTAAAAATGGATGCTAATGAAGATGGCAAATCAGAATTATATAAAGTTTGTTTAGCAGGAACAGGTGCATATAAAATATTAGATATGCAAGAGATTGATTCAATTCCTTTTGTTTCAATGACTCCAATTATAATGCCTCATAGATTTTATGGCAGATCTGTATCTGAATTGATTGAAGACATACAATTAATTAAATCTACTGTGATGAGACAAATGTTAGATAATATGTATCTAACTAATAATAATAGAATTGCAGTACAAGATGGTCAAGTTGCCATTGATGATTTATTAACTAATAGACCTGGCGGAATAGTTAGAACTAAACAACCACCTGCAAACGTAATGCAGGTTATGACTGCACAACCAATTACAGAACAAGCTTCTGGATTGTTATCTTACTTAGATGCAGTTAGAGAATCTAGATCTGGAGTTACTAAAGCTGCACAAGGTTTACAATCAGATTCATTAAATACAGAAACTGCTACTGGAATGAATCAAGTATTAACTCAATCTCAAATGAGAATGGAGTTGATTGCTAGAACATTTGCTGAAACAGGTGTTAAAGATTTAGGAATTAAAATATTTGAATTACTTTGCAAGTATCAGCAAAAAGAAAAATTAGTTAGAATTAGAGGTGAGTTTGTTCCTATGACTCCTTATGAATGGAGAGATAGAGTTAACTTATCTGTTAAAGTTGGATTAGGTACAGGATCAAAAGAACAACAATTAATATTATTAAACTCAATATTACAAAGACAATTACAAGCAATACAATTGCAAGGTAATGTTTATGGTCCAGTAGTTAATCTTAAAAACATTTACGCTACATTACAAAAATTAATTGAGAACGCAGGATTAGGTAACGCTGAACCATTCTTTATGGATCCAGAAGTTGGTGCTGCACAAATGCCACCATTACCACCACCTGCTCCTACTGAATTTGAAAAAGTATCATTAGCTCAAGTACAAGGTGAAAATGAGAGAGCTGTACTAAGTTCTCAAGTTCAAATGAAAAAATTAGAATCAGAATTACGACAGTCATTATTAGATTTCGAATTAAGAGTAAAAGAAATGGAATTGAAATATGGCACTAAGATTAATGAACTTGAATTACGTAACAAATCTATGGTAGAACAAACGCAAGTTAAACAATCAGGTGATATATTTAAAGAAATAATGAAAGGTCAACAAAAGTTTTTCAATGAAAGAAGATCTCAACAAACAGATTTCGCAGGGGAAGAAGGCTCAGCTACTGCTGGACGAACCTCTGATGAAGGAAGCATTTAACTATCTCAAATCTCGTTATCAAGAGGAGATATTTAATACTTCATATTCTGATCATAACCAAAGACAAGTACTTTGGATGGCTTATAATATGATTGAAAAAATCAAAGGTCATTTAGAGTCAGTTATGACTTCAGGATCTCTAGCTCAAAAAGAGTTAGATCAACTACAAGACTTAACTAAGTAATTAGAAGTCTTCTCGCCAATCCACTTAAGGAAGCGATTAACCAAAAGGAAAATATATGCAAGTAGATAAAACTGTGCAAAGTGCTGCTGACAAATTAGTTGGATTACTGAATCCTAAAGAAGGACAATCAGAAAACAATGAAAAGAAAGTAGAACAATCAGAACAACCTCAAGTTCAAGTTGAAGAAAATAAAGTTGAGTCAACTAAAGAAGAACCTGTCGTTGCTGAAGAAAGTAACAAATCCGAGACTGAGGAAGTTACTGAACAAGCTGTAAGTTCTGAAAATGAAACAAAAGAGACTGAAGAAACCGAAATTCAAGAAAGTCCAAAACCACAACTCCACCGAGTCAAAGTACAAGGTCAAGAGTTAGAGGTCAGCCTGGATGAACTTAAAGCAGGTTATTCAAGAGACTCCGATTACAGACAAAAGACTCACGTATTGTCTCAAGAGAAAAAATCTTTTGAAGAACAAAAACAAGGTCTTAGTCAAACGTACCAATCACGTCTAAAAGAATTAGATGATTTGATTAATAGTGCTAATACTTATATCAGTCAACAATCAGGAAATGTTGATCTTCCTAAATTATATGAAGAAGATCCTGCTCAAGCAGCTCGAGTTGATTACCAAATGAGGCAACAACAAGAGCATTTGTCTAACTTAAAGAAACAATCTGAAAGAATTAGACTAGAGCAATATAACTCTTATCTTGATGAACAAAGAAAATTAGCGGCTACGAAAATTCCTGAATATGCAGATCCAAATAAAGCACCTGTATTTAAATCTCAGTTAAAGAATACTTTAGCTGATTATGGATTTACTGATGCTGAAATTGGAATGTTAGCTGACCATAGGTTTCTTATGGTTGCTAAGGATGCAATGGAATATCGTAACTTTAAAGGACAAAAGCCAGTTGCTTCTAAAAAAGTAGTAGCTGCTCCTAAAGTAATCAAATCTGGAATCTCTAAAGGAGACGATTCTAAACGTGGTGTGGTCAAACAAAAACTTGGTAGATTGAAACGATCTGGAAAAATCCAGGATGCTCAATCTGCTATTCTTGAAATAATCTCAAAATAAAGGGAAAATAACATGGCACAACCAACAAATACATTTGATACTTATGATGCAGTAGGTATTAGAGAAGATTTGCAAGATGTGATTTATTCTATTTCTCCAACTGAAACTCCTTTCATGAGTTCAGCTGCGAGAGAACAAGTAAAGAACACTTTGCATGAGTGGCAAACTGATTCTTTGGCAGCAGCAGTTACAAATAACGCTGTTATCGAAGGTGATGATGCTACTTTAGATGCATCATCTGCTACTACAAGACTTGGTAACTACACACAGATTATGGACAAAACTGTTGTAATTACAGGTACACAAGAAGCAGTTGACAAAGCTGGTAGAGCTTCTGAATTAGCTTACCAAATTGCTAAAAAATCTAAAGAACTAAAAAGAGACATTGAGTCTACTTTATTAACTAACCAAGCTAGAGTTGCAGGTAATTCTTCAACTGCTAGAAAATTTGGTTCAATTGGTTCTTGGGTTGCAACTAATGATGACTTAGGTGCTAGTGGTGCTTCACCAACAGGTGATGGTACTGATGCTAGAACTGATGGTACTCAAAGAGCTTTAACTGAAGCTTCTTTAAAATCTGTGATCAAAAATGTTTGGAACGCAGGTGGAAACCCTTCTGTCATAATGGTAGGACCATTCAATAAACAGAAAATTTCTGGATTTACTGGTGGATCTACTAGATTTGATGCTTCTGAAGACAAAACTTTATACACTTCAATAGATGTATATTCTTCAGACTTCGGTGATTTAGAAGTAGTACCTAACAGATTCTCTAGAGATAGAGACGCTTGGGTATTAGATATGGACTACTGGTCTGTAGGTTTCTTAAGAGACTTCACTATGCATGAATTATCAAAATCTGGTGATTCTGAGAAAAGACAATTACTTGTTGAACTTTCTCTAATCTCTAGAAATGAAGCTGCAAGTGGTCTAGTTGCTGACTTAACAACAGCGTAATAATTAAATACTAGGGGGGAGTACCCTAAACATTTACTTCCCCCAGTATCAATCTTGACTATGAAGTTTAATAGGGTAATAACGGAACGTAGAAGGAGAATAAAAAATGAGAACACTAAACGACTATTTTTTAACAGCAAAAGTTACTGATATTAGTACAGCAGGAAGCACATTCGTAGCTGTACCTGATGCTGGTAATATTGTTAAAATTTACACATCAATTAAAAATGCAATTACAACTGCTGATGCAGCAATTACATTTGAAATTGGTGGTACTGCTGTTACTAATGGAGCAATAACTGTTACACAATCTGGTTCTGCTGCTGGTGATGTAGATTCATCTACACCTAGTGCTGCTAACCGAGTAGAAGAAGGTGGATCTATCGAAATTATTTCTGATGGTGCATCTGCTACTGCGTGTGAAATGATTGTTACATTTGTAATAAGAAGATAATAAATTCAGGGGATGGCAACATCCCCTAACTAATGGAGAAATTATAATGCATAATGGAATGAGACCAACGACAACAGAAAAAGTTAACTCATCTGGTACATCTGCACAATCTGCTGCTTTTGGTGCTAACATTGAATATGTTAGAGTAATACCAGACGCTGATTGTCATATAGAATTTGGAGTTAATCCAACAGCTACAACTTCAAGTATTTTTTTGGAATCAAAAACTTCTGAATATTTTAAAGTTTCAGCAGGTGAAAAAGTTGCTGTAATTGGTACAGTTAATTTATATGTAACTCAATTGACTGAGTAGTTATGTCTATCTTAAGAGATAAGGACAAAGATGGTACATCTTATTACATTGAAACAGATGGTAAGATAACTATTAAAACATCACAAGATATTAATCCTATTCTTAAAAAGAATAAAAGACTTTATAACCTAAATGATGGTTATTCTCAATCAAAAGATTTAAAACGTGTAGCAAGTATTCCAAGTTTAGTACTAAGTATTTGGGCAAGAGAATATAATGGTACTAATAATTGGTTTGCTATTCCAAAAAAAGAACGACAAAAAATTTTAAAACTTAAACTTAACAGTAGCGATTTTCGTTACTTTAGAACTGCATCTGGTAGAATTTAATGGCTTTAACAACATATACAGAATTAAAATCCTCAATAGCTAACTGGTTAAATAGAGATGATTTAACTACAGAAATAGCTGGAGATTTTATTGCATTAACAGAATCTGATTTTAATGCAAAGTTAAGAATAAGACAAATGGAACAAGTTGATACTATTACTATCAACGCTGAGACTGTAACAGTACCTACTGGTTTCATAGGAGTAAGATCGTTTTATATTTTAAGTGGTAGTACAAAATATCATTTATCTTATATTACACCTGCTAATTTAATTAGTATTAAAGGTGGATCTACATCTGGATTACCAAGAACTTATACTATAGAATCTGATAATGGAGTTGAAAGCTTTCGTTTCGCACCTTCGCCAGACACGACCTATACAGGCTATTTGCAGTATTATAAGAATTTTACTGCTTTGTCTGATAGTAATACCTCTAACTATATCCTTGCTAACCATCCTGGTATTTATTTGTATGGTAGTCTTTATCATGCATCTAATTTTATCGGTGGAATGGATCCCAACCAAACGCAACAATGGTTAGGTATGTATTCAGCAGCATTAGAAAGATGCGAAAATAACGATAGACAAGATTCTTATGGAGGTGCACCTGTTGTTCAACGAACTGATGTTGGCACAGATATATCTTTTTATAGGAGAAAATAATGAAGTTCAAATTACCAATACCAAAAAAAATTAAAAAAATTAAAAAACCTAAAAAGGTTAAATCTTGGATAGATGAAACTGGTGGAAGTTTAGTTGGTAAATACCAAACTGATTTACCAGAAAATGTTTTTATTAAATCTCAAAAATGGTTTAAAGGTTAACTATGCAAATACCTTTTGGAGAATGGCTACCTGATCAACCTAAACATTTGAATCCAGGTGCTAATGTAGCAACTAATGTTTATTATGCATTGAATACTTATAAGAGATTTCCTTCTTTAGTTAATTATTCGTCTAATGACATTGCTTCTGATTGTAGAGGTGGTGGATCTTTTAGAGATAATACTGGTAGCGTATATAATTTTGTAGCTACTAATACTGATATTTATCAATTAGATGGTGGAACTTTTACTTCTCGTAAAGGATCTTTAACAGGAATTAATACAGATTTTTGGACATTTACACAATTTGGTAATTATATTTTAGCAAGTAATGGTGTTGATGCACCTCAATATTATTTAATGGGAACATCAACTAACTTTGCAGATTTATCTACAATAGTAACTTCAGGAACTGTCCCAACATTTAGAACATCAGGTGTTATTAGGGATTTCTTAGTTACAGGTAATCAACCAACAAATCAAAACAGAATTCAATGGTCAGGTATCAATGATATTGCTACTTGGGAACCAGGAACAAAACAAGCTGATTATCAAGACTTGCCTGGATCAGGTGGTGAAATAGTTGGTATTACATCAGGTGAGTATGGTTATGTATTTAGACAAAACCAAATTATCCGTATGGACTATGTTGGTGGAGCTACTGTATTTAGATTATCAGTTATTTCTCCAAATAGAGGATGTGTGTATGGACAAACTATTTGCCAAGATAACAGACGAGTATTCTTTTATGCTGAAGATGGATTCTATGAAATACAAGGTGATAACATAGTTCCAATAGGAGCAGAAAAAGTTAATAGATTTTTTGACTTAGATTTAAACAAAGCTTTTACAGATCGTATTGTAGCAGCAGTTGACCCATTTAACCAATTAGCTTTATGGCTATATCCTTCAGCTTCTAATACTAATAATACTACTGGTATATGTGATAGAATAATTGTTTATAATTATGCTACACAAAAATGGTCATTAGCAGAAGCTAGTGCTAGTTTTATATTCTCACAATTCGTAGGTGCTTATACTGTAGAATTGATGGACATTATTTCACAAAACTTAGAAAATATTAATATTGCATTAGATACTGATTTTTGGTCTGGTGGACAAAGATATTTAGGTGCAATAGATAATAACTATAAAGCTGCTATTTTTTCAGGTACAGCTAATATCTCAGAAATTGAAACTTCTGAAGTAGAAATATTTCCAGGAGCTAGAGCTTCAATAACAGGTATAAGACCTATTGTTGATGCTGAAGCAACTGTAACAATAAAAACAAGAGAACGTCTAGCTGATACACCAACTGAATCTAATTCTGCTATTATGAAAAATAGTGGTATAAATCCAGTTAGGCAATCTGGTAGATATTTTAGAGCTAATGTAAAAATACCTAGTGGTACAATATTTAATCACGGACAAGGCATTGATCTTACTGCGGTTAAATCTGGTATTAGATAATTTTACCAAACACTAAATTACAATTGATTTATGACAGATAAAACAGATATAGATAATGTAAGATATAGTTTTGAAGCTCAAGAGTTTTTTCAAAGACAAATTGAAGAAGCAATTAATACATTAATTAACGAAAAAAACACAGAAAACAATAAAGCTTTTTCTTGGTTTATAGGAGAATAAAATGGCTGGTATAAAAGACTATTCAACAACAAATTTAAGTAATACAACATTAAATGGAATAAGTGTTGCAGAAGGAATGTTACCTTCTCAACTTAATAATGCTATTCGTGCATTAATGGTTAATACTAGAGAATGGTATAATGATGCACAATGGATTGAATATGGAGATGGAGATGGTACTTATACATCTACTTATGCTTCTTCAACATCATTTACAATTTCTGGAGTTGATGTAACTTCAATTTATCATGCAGGTCGTAGAGTAAAAGTTATTGCTCCAACACCTGGTACAATTTATGGAACAATATCTAGTTCAACATTTTCTACAAATACAACAGTTAATATAACTTGGGATAGTGGTTCATTATCTAATGAAGCTATTACAAATGTTTATGTTGGTATCTTAAGTAAATCTAATAATTCATTACCTACAGAATTAATTTCTGATGCACAGGTTGCTACAGGTGCAAATATTAATGCAGCTAAATTAGGAACAGGTGTAGTTGACAATACAGAATTTAATTATTTAAATGGTGTAACATCAAACATTCAAACTCAACTTGATGCTAAACAAGCAACAATTACTGGTGGTGCTACAACAATTACATCTTCAGACTTAACTGCAAGTAGAGCAT
>Ga0208767_1002083_pt1 | contig 15411 bp, 15 predicted proteins | sample VirMetDEL_Mar_21_FD_184514 | JGI IMG/M metagenome (GOLD analysis project Ga0208767, IMG submission 184514) | Aqueous microbial communities from the Delaware River and Bay under freshwater to marine salinity gradient to study organic matter... | ecosystem: Environmental > Aquatic > Marine >... | reverse complement strand
CTCGCTGCATTGGCTTGATAACTGTGTTGTCAAAAAGCAAAGCTGCCATCTTAATTTCATCTGCGTTTGAACCAAGTCCTCCGTTTTGTGGTAAACCAAAAAGCAAAGGTGAAGTCACTCTGTGTGATACCATTATCTTCCTGCTTGCCTCCTCTGAGATGAATTGGTATTGATTGTGCGCGTCAGGTAGGCTGATGGACTCTATTTGCGCTGCTGTGTCTTGCGAATCATTAAAAGCTACGATTACGCTATCTCCTTCTGTGCCTGTAAACTTGTCCTTAATCTTTGACTCAATCATTCGCTGCTGGTCTTCCTCAGGTATGCCATTATTGAAGTTGATGATTGTCGAACCACTAAACCTTGTGTAGATGTTGTTAAGGTGAAATTGTCCAAGTTCTATTTCAACGAAGGCATAATCTAATCCTGACTGATATTCGACAGGTGAGAAGTAATGAAAGCCAGCTTTGTAAGGCTTGATGACCATAACTTCAAGACCTTCTTTAGATTTTCCAAAGCAAGGAATGCGCTGATGCTCATCGTTACGTTTGGCGTTTGCCCAATCATCGCAGTAATAGTAAGCCTCAATATAACCTTCTTCGTTCATCTTCTCAGGTCGCAAGTTTTGGATTGGCATATGTGCTACCTCCATCACCTTCGTGTGTGCTGTGTCGTATATTACTTGATATGCAGCTTGACCGAAAGTGTAAAAGTCATCGCATATCTTACGCATACAATCCTCGCTGAATAGCTGAACCATCATAGCGTACTCGTCAGGCTTCTTTGCAGCGTTTGTAGCGTACAATCCTCGCCCGTAAATCATATCGCTAATGCCATTGATTAACGCGCTATTGGTAGGCGATTCTTTGGCATCTATGAGCGTCTGATAGTAGTTATTATCTACGCCATACGCTACCCATTTGTCGCGCTTGTTCTCGCTAATCTCAGGTGTTGTGTATTTACCTAGTTGCACTAGGCTGATGTTGCTGCTCATATGATTACAAATTCGTTATTAGATGACTGCTGCGTAAACACATTCTCATTGATGCTGAATTTTGCAAAGTCAGTATCGTCTGTAATGTAGGCTTTGCCTCGAAAACAAAGTTCTGCTCCATCTTTTATTTCAATGATGTAATTCTGACCATCCACCAGCAAAGGCGAAAATGTATTTGTAATAGTTAAGTAGCCGTTCAAATAAGTAGCTGCTAGATTAAAAGTGTGTGTCAGCTTGTTTTGTTGCTCACTTGTGAAAGTTACATCTACATTTCCTGTTGGCTCAAATCGCGGAATCACTTGGAACGATTGAGCCGTTGCTGATGTGGTTAAGATTACCATATACTATAAACGAATTTTTTCGGTTTTGTTCTAAATAAAAAAGGCTACCCACATTGGATAGCCTTTCTAATCACCTTTGCTGATTATTAGCTGGTGACTATTGAAGTGATACCTAAATTGGTTAGCTTATCTGCAATCGTTGTTCCTGTCGCTGGAATACAAAAGTTCGCAGGAACTTTCTCGCTTCCTGAGAACGTCAATGTGTAACCATTCAAATCACCTAGCGCACCGCCTGTGGCAAACGTACCGCCTGTCACATCAAGTCCGTGTTCGTGACCGCAAAGCAACAAATCTCCATTGTTGGTTTCAACTAAGATTTTTGGTCTACCATAGCAAAGCAATTTCAACTCTTTGTTGGCTTCCTTTGTCATCTTTTTTAAAGTGATGTTTAAGGCTTGCTCAAAGAATGTAGTGCCGTTATCTCGGCTTGCTGTGATGGTCTGCTCAAGCGTATTAGTTGTCGCTTTCAATTCGTACTTGTACGTAGTTAAACCTGAACCCAATACATCAATTACATCTGTGTCTGTGGCATCGAATGAAAATCCTGATTCTGGCAAGTCAGCGTAATTAAAAATGTAGATGTTATTAATACCACCTACTGCGTCTTTGCAAGGCTCTACTCGTCCTGCTGTAATATCGCAACTCATATCTATTTTTTATTTAAAAAAAAAGGGCAGACAAGCAATCGCTCACCTGCCCCAATTTTGGTTAGTATTAAATTAAGCGTAAAGAACTATGTCTTCTACTACTCCGTAAGTCGCGCCTTGAAAGAAGCGAGCAATGAAACGGAAGTTGTTAGAACCATCAATGTCAGCCATATCAAGTAGCTTAACTTCTTGCATTGCGCTGAGTAAAGATGTTCCGAAGAAAAGGTTGCTGGTTTGAGCAGCTACCATCTTGTTGTCAGTCAATCCTTCTGCAACGAATACAGGGATGCCGTTGAAGAACAAGTCAACCAAACGCTGGTTTGAACCTCTGTTCTCGTATCCGTTAGCACCTACTCCAGCAGCGGCATAGCCAGCTAAATGCTCGATGTATGCCTTATAAACGTTTTTAGAAACGTATAGCTTCAAATCCTCTTTGCCATAAACAGCAGAAGGAATTACAGCTACTACTTTCGCCATTTCAGCAGCTACGTTAGCAGCAGTAATAGCGATTGCAGTAATTTCTTGAGCAGCAGGAAGAGCAGCGTCAGCAGCAAGTTGAACAGCTAGTCCATCAAACTCACCTTGATTAGCGTTTACACCTGACCAAATATTCTGCTCAATCTTCTGAGCAACTTTTGAACCGATGTGACCAATCATATAGTCAGCAAGTGAAGAAGGAACGTCTCCTGAATTAGCACCCATTTGTGCAACTTCCCAAGTTGTAACAAAGTCCTTCTTACACATTTGTAGGTTTACTTGAGCTTCTTCGACTGTTAAGATTCTCTCAGTCAAGTCAACAGTAGATGTTGGTGTAAAGTCGCAAGTTGCATCCTTTACGATAGAATCAACGTCAATTCGCTGAATAACCTCTTTTTGCATTACGTTGGGGCGAACTGTGATTCCGCCATTTTCGATAGTGCTTGCGCTTAATAGAGCAGCACTTATGTACTGACCTGCTGCTTCTCCAGCGTAGGTAGTAGTGATATTAGTTGTAGTAGCCATTTTTTACTTTTTGATTTTAGCTATTTTAGAAAGCACTCTTGATTCAGTACCCCCAAATTTGATTGAATGAAAATTGAATGATTTTTTAGATTCCTTCTCAGGGTTTGGCATTATTGCCTTTGCGGCTGGCATATCTTCTTTTGATAATTCAACCTCTTCTTTTACTTCCTCTTTTTTAGTCTCAGAAAGCATAGACTTAATTTCGCCAATAGCTGCTTCAAAATCTTCCTTTGTTACATAGCTTGGCTCTTCGCTTGCCTCTACCTCAACTTCTTTGGTTTCGACAGCTTCTTCAGCAACAGGCTCTTCCTCCATTGCTTTCATTTCACCAATCACACCTTCTTCAGATACGACTAGCACTCTAGATTCAGGCAGTTCATACTCACCAACAGGCAATGGCACTTGACCATCTTCTGTGACAATGAAAACCGCCTCACCAGCCTCGAAACTCTCTGCTTCGATAACTGTGCCATTTTCAAGAGTCATTTGCTCTAGCTTAATTTCGATGCCGAGCAAAGTCTTGATTTGATTTAATACAGAATTTTCCATACTGTATAAACGTAAAAACCGAAAAGTGTTAGATTTTCAACTTCCGCAAGCCTCGCAATCCTCGTCATCAAGGCTGCATTGCTGTGGTTTGACTTGCTTGGTTTTATCAAGTTCTGCTGCCTTGCGGAGCATTTCTGCGAACGCTTCGCCTTCTTCCGTGATGTTGGTCATTTATATTTCTTCGTCAGGTTGAAATTCGTATTTCCAATTATTGAAAGCGTCAGGTGTTGCAAACATTGTGACCTTGTTGTCATCTATTTGTTCTGTGCTTTCTATACCTGTGTAGCTGGTAGTCGATTGGTCTTCGTTGTATCTAACAAAATCCCAAGTGATTGCTGTGTTAGGTACGATGTAAGTGTTGTCTGTAATATATCCGTAGTGATTCATTAATGTGATACAAAGTAAGTTCCTGTGAAGTTGTTAAGTGTCAAGTCATTGGAATTACCTGATGAATCGCTTGCTGTTGTGCCTGTTGATTCGTTGAATTTCCAATAAGCCAAAACGCCTGATGTTAATATTGTTGTGGGGTCTATGCCACCGCCTGAATTATACAAATCAGTCACATTTTGTTGTGTTGCGCAATAACCTCCCACAGCAATAAAATCATCCATTTTGCCTTTAAAATGCTTTGTGTTGTTATTTCTATTACCAACACTAATCATTGCAAGATTGGCAGAATTGGTATTGCTTGTGGATTTTGTTTGCTTTACACCATCAACATACATTTCTATAACATTGCTGCTATCTCTTGTTACAACGTAGTGATGCCAACTTCCTGTGTCTCCTGAACTATCGTAACCGTAGGTAAAAGCATTTTGATTACCACTACCATTCAGTCTAAAATAAGTGACGTTTGGATAAAAGAACCACATATCTTTTGCGGTGCTATCTTCAAAAACCCAAAATTGTCCGTTTTCTGAATTAACTAATGGATTCATCCAAAGCGAAATAGTAAACTCTGTGCTAGATGCGGCAATTTGTAAGTTAGCTGGTAGGCTGCAATAGTCATTGACTCCATCATATTGTAAAGCGTTTCCAAAATCGTAACCCGAAGATAGTAATGCTGTTGTGCCTAAGTATGCTTGAGATACATCTGTGCTTCCTAACTTCAGAGTAGTTATATCTGTACTTCCTAATTTTATTGGCATATTAAGCTATGATGTAAAGTGTTGATGCGTCAGGTGTTGCGATGGCATCGTATTCCGCTTGCGTCAAACTCATAATGTTCGTAATGACATCTGCACCTGTAACTCCTGTTGGGTCAGATGCTAGGTAGTCAGCATCGTTTGTCAGCGTAGATACGTTATCGCTTGGCTGCACCGATGTTGCCCCAAGTGCTGCGCCTGATGTTACTGTGGCAACTGCTACGCTGTTGACTGTGCCTGTCAAATCTCCAGCTAAGATTGTCGCTGTTGAATCTTGGTTTGCTGTCGCTCCTAATGCTGCACCTGCTGTAACTGTGGCAACCGCTACGGAATTGATAGTACCTACTGTTGTTACTCCTGTGTTGTCAATGGTAACATCACCTGACATTGCAACTGATACCGATTGGTTGGATGCGTTTCCAAGAAACATCTTTCCTGAGTCAAGGTTTGGTGTTGCGTTAGCCCTACCTGCACCACCTACTTTTATGATGCCTGCGCTTGCGTGACTTCTTATGACTCTACCGATGTTCTGAATGTCTGCTGATTCACCGCTTGGCGGTGTAGCTGTCAACTCACCTGCTGATGTGGAAACGTATAGTGTATCGCCTTCAGTAAATGCTGATGTGTTTAACCCTGTTAAGTTTCCAAAAGTAATGACCTCGCAAGCTGCGTTATTGTTCGCATCCGCATAAACTAAACCGAATGCTGGTCTTGCAGTAGCATCGTCTGCGTCAGCTAAATCTACAAGCGTTTCGCTACCGCTTACTCCTGTAATTGAAACAACCTTACCTTTTAGTAAGGTCGCTCCGCTTTCGTTCTTGGCAGTAAAACGAATCGCACCATTTACATCTCCTAGAAATTCATCTGATGTGACTGTGCCTGTGATGTTTATGTTGCCTGTGCCTGTGACATCATAGGTATTCAAATCTAAGTCACCGCCTAGCTGTGGTGTAGTGTCATCGACTACCGCAGCAATACCACCACCGCCTGCGCTGTATTGAGGAATGTTTAATGTATCACCAATGAATGTCGCTGCTCCTGACGTTCCTGTTGTGGTTAAGGTTATGCTGTTCTGCTTGTTGTTAAATGTGTTCCAATCAGTTGAACTTAAATAACCATCTGTCGATGTCGTTGATTGTGAAATTGATAAATCAGGAGTAGTTGTTCCGTTTGTTACAGCTAACGGAGCGTTTGTTGTAACTTCTGTTACTGTTCCACTACCGCCTCCTCCACTATACTGTGGAATGTTTAAAGTGTCTCCTACCAATGTAGCTGCACCTGATGTGCCTGTGGTAGTTAAGGTGATGTCTCCTTGCTTTGCGTCTAGTGCCGTTTGCGTTGCCGTGCTTATTGGCTTATCTGCATCGCTGGTGTTGTCTACGTTTCCAAGTCCAACATCTGACTTTGTGTAGTCACCGCTTTGAGCAGTTACTGCGCCCGTTCTGCCAAATACTGAATCAACAGCATTGACCTCTGCGCCTGCTTGAATACCGCTCAATTTAGATATATCGCTCGCGTTTGTGAACTTGTTTGTTGTGGTCGCATCACTAATATCGTCAGCATCTAATACAACTGCTCCTGTTTGAGTATTCACGCTATCTACAGCATTAACCTCTGCGCCTGTAGATATACCTGCCAACTTAGTTTGCTCCGCGTCCGTAAATGCGTTTGTGTTAGCGTTGTTTTCGTATGCCGTTTTAATCTCAGCATCCGTTGGGTTTACCTCTGCTCCAGCTTCAATACCTAGTAGCTTACTCTGTTCTGAATCGCTAAACTCATTGGTATTTGCATTGCTTTCGTATGCTGTTTTGACATCGGCTGCTGTTTTCGCGTTTCCGATTGATGCTTCAAGTTCTGCGAAGCTGTGTATGCCTACTCTCTCTGTTGCCATTAGTTGACTGTTAAGTATAGTTCGTTATCGGATGTGACGTATTTGAAATCATCCGTTGTGATGTATATGTAGTTGATGATGGTTGGTGGTGTGCCTGTGATATTACCGATACCTTGCGCCCATAGTGAGCCATCGCAACACTTGACTGAGTAGGTGTTGTTAGGACATAAGCATCCTCTCCTACCGCCTCGCCTTGATGATTGCGCGTTGTAATACCGCAGCTTGTCCTTACGCATCTAGGCTGTTGATTTTAGATTCTGCCCAACTTAATGCAGATTTACCGCCCCATAGCAAGTAGCTAATAGTTCCGCAAGCCTCTGTATCTGAAGCATCATAATACTCTGCCGCCCTGCTCAAGTAGCTTTTCATTCTCTTGATTGTTTCTATGCTGATTGGCTTGCCTTGTGCTAACTGCTGCGCTCTTATCTTACCGACTTGTGTCGCGCATTTATTGTTGACTTTCTCGTTTAATTCTAAGCCTCGCTTGGCGTTGTTCTTAACTGAATCAGGATAGTCGCTATATGATTCCATTGAAACACGCTTGCCGCTTTTGGTTCGCTTGTCTGACTTAATTACAGCCTTGACTTCTTTAAGCAAGTATTCTTTTTCCTCTGCCTCAAGTTCTGCTAGGATTGTGTCTATGGATTCAACCGCTTTCATTTCTGTCTTGTCTGCGAAATAACCTTCAATAGAAAATCCTTTGACCTTACCTGTCTTAACGTACTCATTCCATACCTCATCGTTGTCAACTTTGACGCTGACCATCCAAGTGCCGACAGGCATCGAAAGTCCGTAATACGCTGACTTGTCTTTTTCTGTGTCATCGACTAACCAAGATTCAACTACTGTCAGGTCAGATAATTTAAGCTGATGCTCTAAAGTGCTTTTGCTCTGATTACCTTGCTTTAAAAATAGCTGCGATGCTTTGGCGATGGTATCCTTTGAAAAGTAAACGTAGAACTCTTCCTCGCCATTCTTGCGGAATATGGTTTTGTTAGGTATCAATGCTGCGCCCATCAATACGCGCTTCTCCTTATCTACTTCTGCCAGCTTGATTTCTTGGTCTTTGCTTAACGCAATGAAGTCAGACTCTATTGCAGGTGACTCGACTATGCTGATGGCATTGACTCCAGCATCAATACTTTCTTCGTCAAGTATCAGTTCTATAATCTTCATATCTAATAAACGAATTTTTTAGGTTTTGTTTTTATCAAAATGATGACTTGTCTCGGCTGTTTCTGTCAAGGCTCTGCTGACTCGTTACGTCTGTCGATACAACATAGGCTTTCACAGGTTCTTGATTCTGTTGTGCAATACTGCCAGCCACTTGATTAAATCCGCTTGTTCCGACTGTGTTAAATTGTGGTGCGCCACCGCCTGCTGCACCTCCTGCTGATGGCATTGATGGCTGACTTACTGATGGCTTAGAACCACCGCCACCGCCTTTAGGCTCAAACTTTTGCGATGCTATTGTGGCAATATTAGCGACACCCATTGCAATTGCTGCTGCTGCCGCAATACCTCCAAGCACAGGGCCAACGAAAGGGATTCCTGACATCGCCTTGTATGAAGATTGTGCTGATTGTGCTGTGTCTATTGCTGTTTGAGCGATTGATACAGCCTTCTGAACTTGAAATGCTCGTTTAGCTGAAATTAATTGATTCGCTGCTAATGCATCACTAATTGAAACTGCTGCGTTTAAACCATCTCTAGCAATAGAAGTAATTGCCTCTTGCTTTTGTCTTTGTAATTCTATGGCTTCTTTTGCTGCTGCTTCTTCCGCTTCCTTTTGCTTTTTTCTTGCTGCTTCTTCTGCTTCTTCGATTGCTTTTATTCTATCTAATTCCGCGTCTAATAAATCTTGTTCAAATTCTGCTTGCTCACGCAGCAAACTATTTCTATTTGTTAGCTGTTCAGATTCAAAACCTGTGACCTTTGCTAATATAGCTGCTCTTTCATTATCTAATTCTAACAGTTGCTTTTTAGCTTCAAACTCAGGTATTAATCCTTTGGCTAACCTGTCCTCGATTGCTTTTTGTTGAATATCAACTAACGCTGTCTCTGCTGCGATTTGTTCTTTGAGTATTTCACCCAACTTCTCATTAGCTGCGATGCGCTCTTCAAATGATTTTGTCTCATCATCTCGAATCTGTCTTTGAAGTTCAGCCGCCCTGTCAAACTCTTCTATTAAGCCTTGCTGCTTTATAACTGCAATCTCTGCTGCCTTACTAAGTTCAACAGTAGCCTTCGCGCTTTTTAATGTTTCCGATGTGTAGTCGCTTATTGCGCCTACTGCGTTTTTAGCTGTATTGACAATCTTTTCTAAACCACCATCCGCACCTGTAATTACATCTACGCTCTGAACCGCAGCTTCTTTGGCTGTTTCCCACGCCTTTGCAAAGTCTCCTGAGAAGAATTGAAACAATGCTTTGCCTGCTAATCCCAATGTCTCCATCAACTGCTCAAAACGCTTGGTCAGCCCTTCACCTATTGATGCTCCTAGTTCTGCAATTTTCTTTTGTGGGTCTTCAAATAATTGATTAAAATAATCTACAACAGTACCGACATTGCTTTCTAAGAATTTAAACAAATCATTTACAGCTATTTTCAAAGCTGTTAAACCTGTTTCAAAAGCGTCTATTGCCCCTTGATTGCTTTTAAATACCTCAACTAAAGTTCCTAAAGCGGCAATCAGTAATCCAATGCCTGCTGCTTTAATAGCTGTGCCGATTTTCTTAAATCCACCAGCAAGTCCTGATGTGCCTTTTTCAGCTTTTTTTAAGTCCTTACCAACGCCCTCTACATCTTTTCCTACTTGTTTAATATCACCGCTATCAACATCAATCTCAATCTCAACTACTTTTTTTATTGTTTCAGCCATTACTTTGTAGTTTAAAGTAGTTCTTAAATTCGGTTAGGTTCTCAGGTACTTTGTACTTGCCTTTTGCCATCTGTGTCAGTTGACCGCCATCGTGCCAATCATCGCTCTTCAGTAGTTCTATAATATCCTTAATCATTCTACAAGTGTTAAAAGTTCAAACGCTGCTTCGCCTGTTGTCAGGTTCAGCTTCATATTGTTGATTGTGTATTTCTTAGTGCTTATCGTCAGCACATCATTGACCTTGATTTCTAGAATCACATTCAATGGCAATATCGCTCTGACCATTGTCCTGCGCATTGACAGGTCATATAGGTCGGTGATGTAATCTTCCCAAAATGTTTTGTAAATACTTGGACTGCTGGCTGTGTCAGTAGCCAATGTAAACGGATTGACCTCCGCACCAAAGTTTAGGCTTTGCGTGTAGTTGTTGGTTTTGTCATTGTACTGAAAGCAGACGTTGTATTCTTGAATGGTGTTGGCAATGTTACTATTCGCTCCGTTGATGTAGAAACTCCTAAAGTCAAAAGCTGTTTGATTAGTGACTGAAAGGTCTTTTGTTGTACCTCTATAAAACATAACTGTTTTACCTCCTGTTGTAGACAACTCGCTGTTGATATAATGGCAAACCAGCAACTCGCTGAGAAAACTATCATCGTCTGAAACAGGAGCAAAGTTGGTTAGCCTTGACCAACTAGGATTTTCAAAAGGTATTTTCAACTCAAAGTTTTGTGAACTGATAGCATCACCAAATGAATCCCTGATTTCCGTAATTGAATCACCATATCCAATACCTCCATTCAATTGAGCGTAGTTCTTACCTATAACTGTTTCGGTTTCTGCGTAGCTAAATTTCAATTCATTGTAAAGTGATGCTGGTTGCACATCGACCTTATCCATATCGACATACTTGGTGATGTCTATCTCACCGCCTGATGCCATCCAATCGTCAAAAGTTTCTACTTGAAATGTTGTTGCGTTGATAGGAAGGATAACTAAGTTGAACATCTTAATGATGTTCTGCAACCATTCAGCAATGTTTTGGTCAGGTAAACCTCCTTCAATGTTGATGGTTTCGTTGGTTAAGCTGTCGGTGTATGTATGATTGAAATATCGAAACTCACAACTAGATGAGTCATCCATATTAACTCCTGTTCTTGTTACACCAAAATTTAAGTTAGCAGTACTACTTGCAAATGCCCAGTCGAACTTCTCAGGGAAGTTTGATTTGACATAAAACTTGAAAGTTCTAGCTGACGCTGAGTCAGGAAAGCTGAATGTGTAAGTAGCATACTCATCTCGTATACTACCACCGTCTAAGTAAACATAGTCGTATGAAGTTTCTGTGCCTCCTGTGGTTTCAGTACATACCAGCTTCACTTTAGGTTCAGGCAAATATTCGTTGACCTCTTCAAACAAACTCATCCTCACTTTAATACCACCTACAACTGTTACGTCTCCTGAATTTGCTGGAACTGTTAGAACTCCTGTGGTTGTATCCCAAACCGAAGCACCTCCGCCAAATTTAGTACCTCCTGTAAGCTGTACATAATCCATCTTGAAATGGTCACCAAAACCTTTCGCCCTATTGCTCCATACATACAAATCTTGCCAAGCATCGGTATTCCAAAAACCACCTGTAAAGTTGATTGAATACTTAGTCTCAATCTGCTCAAGGATGAAGTTAGCTTTCAACGCTGGTTTCAATTCGTAAAACATACCGCCTTGCGATGCGTATTGATAACTATTACTGATGTTTATAAAGTCATTTCCATCGCGCATAGAAGCTACAATGACCATACGAAAATCAGAAACAGGCATATCATAAAACTGAAACGCAAGTTTTCTAGGCGTTATAGGGTCTTGAATTATTGATGCTGATGGGTTGGCTGAAGTTATAGTAGCTACAATAGAAAAATCATCGTCTGCATCTCTGACTTTTATTTCCCAAGCTTCTGATTTAGCAGTCTCTATTCCAATACTAAATATATCTGTCTCAAAACCTGCGACTTGATTAAACCAATTATTCTCTCTGTCATAAAATGAAGCACCTCCTTCAGTTACAGTAACCTCATAAGGCACAACTGTCAACCTGTTATCAATATCTAAAGGAACGCCAGCCGCATTGAATAAACCTGAATATGGTTTGTAGTTAATGGAATTATACATCCCATTGCCTCTACCTTGTAGATTCCAATTACGTTGCGATGTGATTAATGGAATCAGTTTATTGCCTGAACCTAGTGTGCCTTCAATAGCGTCATCAAATTGGTCGTATGTCAATTTAAAGTTTGACGTTTCAGTTAATGTGCCTAGCTGTGGTATTGTGTCTTTACCAAAGGATTCAAGTATGTTAGGCATCTCGCTAAAGAACTCAACCTCGTAATAGTCAACGCTTCCATTTTTTAAAACAGCACGATTCAGCCACAAATAACCTTCTCGAAATGGTAAGGTGTTTATCTCAATGCGTGCAGCTTTCTTGGCTGCTGGATTGAACCCTGTTGCAATGGACTCATCATACCAATGACTCATTGCGATGTTGTTGTTTTTACTAGCTGGAATTGTAAATGATTGGGTGTAGTCGGAAAAGACCTTATCCAATTCTCTGAAGTCTTTGACAGTTCGATTTATCTCAATGACTTCATCATCGAACAAATCAAGCCTCAAATCGCCAATATAAACTTCAACATTTAACCTCATAATTCTATTGTCTTATCTTGTCTTGTCTTGTCTTGTAGCATACCAAATGCAATGCAAATGCAATGCAAATGCATAGCAAGTGCATCAATAAACTTGTAACTACTTGATTATCAGATAACATCATTCAACTCATTGTAAGCAAAGTCAAAGGTCAAAGTGTAATTTATCAACTTATCATTGACAGATTTCTTAAACTCTACTTGGTTGGTTTGTATCGTCACAGGTGTGAAAACATCATCAATGATTAACACAATGTTTTCGCTCAACATTATCTCCTCCAGCAACAAGCTGAATGACTCATCTACAAACCCTGTGTTCACAATAATTGACTTTGAGCCATTAACATTATACCTCTTATGCTGTGCCGAATTAGTGTTGTATGTGTACTCACTATTAACTACCTCACCGATGTTTCTTTTGAGCTTGCTTTCGGTAGTTGACATCTGCGTCATTGACTTTTTTATGAAGCTAAAGCTATCCCAAAAGCCAAACTTGTTTATAAATAAGCAATCGACCACATTGTATTTAGGCTCGCAAATAATCTCATATCTAAGTGGAGATTGGTCATTAATTTTAGCGATAGTGTTTTTACCTGATATTCTTGGCACATCGTCTGCGAGAATATAGAAGCCTTGAGGCATTTGCACCAGCGTAATTTTCAACTCCTGCAAGGCTTGAATGTCTCCTGCTGGTAAATTACTTACATCCAATACCAAAACTGAACTTGTAGTGTTGGCATCAACGTCTAACTCTTCATCTATGCTTTGATAGGTAGTACCCCCACTCGTAAAGGTTGGTGTTATAATATTAACTGTCTGACCTACCGAAGCATCATTCGCAACAGTTATGTCCAAAAAACCTCCACCAATATCAAAATCATCTTGACTTGTAATTTCAACAGATACACCTATTGTTCCTGTCGATGGACTGCCAGCAGCGTTTCTATTTAGGAAGTGACCGACTCGTAGGTAGTCTTGACCTGTCACAAAGTTTGAGCATAGGTTCTTTTTACCAAGCGGAATATACACAACGGAATATTCTACCTCATCAATAGACTCATCAGAAGGCAATATTTCAACGTCATAGATGTTTGGAATGGTGTTATAGTCATCATCTACATAAGTCAACCAAGCCTCTTTTGTCGTGCCAATTTGTATACCTGCACCCCATTTGATGCGAGCGAAAGTTTCGACATCAGGTGTGTTGTGGTCGAACTCACCTGTAAATATTGGAAGGATTGCATAGCTATCTGTACCCATCTGTCGATAGCAATCTGTTGCCATTATTGTCACATCCGTTTGCTTGGCAACTGCTGGTGACCAAGTAGGATTGCCATAGTTACCTGTCGCTCCTGTTGATGGTAAGAAGTTTACGCCATCCTTGAATGCACTATATCCGTAGTTTGCCGTGTAGTATTCCTCTGTCACAGTAGTACCTCCTGTGTCAACTACTGTTTTGTCTACCTCAATGAATAGAATTTCATCTTGCGAAGCGTGCTTATCTGACCTGACTTTCGCTGCATAGCTGGCAGTCAAGTTTGATTCAAAAGCAAGGCAGTACGCTTTGTTCTGTTGCAAGGTCGGAATAGCAAAAGTGATTGAAGTTGCATTGAATGATACGACAGTAACGTGCCAAATAGTAGCAACGTATGTTTGATTAGTACATACTCCCAACCCTGTTGAATTAAAAGCTGGTGTTTTGATAGTAAACTTATCACCTACCTTTAAGTTGCACATCGTGGTAGTGTCTACTATTGTGGTAAACTCGCTGCCATTATTGTTCGCGTTTAGGTTTACAGTCGATGTGATGTCGTAGCTAATCTCCTTAATCTCGTTAGGAATCTGATGCTCGATATAGTCAGAAACAAGCGGAGCAATGTCAAATACAATGATGCCATCAACGTCATTGGTTTTGGATAGCGTGTAGGTCTTTATCGCTGTACCACCTGACGCTCTGTTACCTCTTTTGATTTTGACGCTTAGAGACGCGCTGGTAATATCTTCATTTGCCGATGGTACGCAGTTGATAAAGAATGGTGACCTTGTCTTGACAGGTCTATGGCTTTTTAGTGCTGTTGGCATTGATAGTGTCTATTTGTGTGCTGATATATTCTAAATTATCTTGTGCAATAGCTTCTTGCATTTCTGCCATAAACTTATCCTCCTGACTTTCATAAGCATCGGTGAAAAAGTTAGTAGCTGGTATGCCATACTTTTTAATCTTGCGATTGATAACGTATGCTAGTCCTTTTACTCTTGACTCCGTTTGCTTGACAAATGAGCCTGTTTCTAGGTCACGAATCCTCAAAGGTTTTTTCTTAATCCAATCAACCAAGACCTGCGGAGGAACTCCCTTACCTGCCCTCCTGCCCTTATCTACATTCAGACCATACTCAAGCATCTTAAAGATGATGTATCCTTTACTGAATCGACCATCCTCTGTCCTTGTCTTTAATTCAGATGTGATTGAATTGCGCAGCTTGCCGCTATTGTCTATGCGCTTCTTGTAGCTTTTGCCGCGTGAATTTTTTGCTGTGTAGGTTTTGCCTATGTTAATCTTGGCAAGCCTGACTACATTGTCCGCAAAGTCAGCTAATGCTTTATCTCTTGCACCTTTTACCCTGTCACCCATCAGATGCAGATTTCGTTGTTAGGCACGTTGATAGAGATGTCAATCGCCCAGCCTGCAAGTAGGTTTTCAAATCTGTCTTGAAATGGTGTTGCCCTTACAGCATCAGTCAACTGAAAGTTGTCAGTAAACGCTGTGCCTCTTCGTAGCTGCTCAACCAATCGGTTGCAAACTTGTAGCTGAGTATTCCAAATGTCTTGTAGGTTATCCATCCCATAGAAAGGCTCTGACTCGTTTCTCAAGTCATTCTTATTGATGTCTACCACATCCATACAGATGACTGTAAAGTTTAAGGTCATTGTCGAGCCATTTAAAGCCGTATCCCCAACGATAATATGTGACAGAGGGAAAATACTCTGCTTTGCTAAATCAGCCTCTGAGATGTCTCCTATTGTCACTACGTTGACGTTATTGTCTGCGATTAAAAGGTCGTGTAGCTTTTGTGTAACTGTATAGAACTGTCTCATTGTCTCTGTTTGCGTTTAAGTTCGTTGGTTTCGATTTCTGTTTTCTGTTTATCAAACATCAGTTTAAGCAGACATTTATGGAGTGCCAATTTTGTGACTTCATCAATTCTAGTGACGCTTCCATCTGCGAGATGATTAATTGATTGATACCAACCCCATCGCTGTCCAAATT
>Ga0208767_1002082_pt1 | contig 15412 bp, 21 predicted proteins | sample VirMetDEL_Mar_21_FD_184514 | JGI IMG/M metagenome (GOLD analysis project Ga0208767, IMG submission 184514) | Aqueous microbial communities from the Delaware River and Bay under freshwater to marine salinity gradient to study organic matter... | ecosystem: Environmental > Aquatic > Marine >... | reverse complement strand
CGTTAAAAGGTCAGGCGTACCCGTGGCCCATTTGTTGGTTAGGTTCTTGTCGTTCTTTTTGTACAGTATTTGATTCTCTTCGACCAACTGAAGAAGGCTTATGCTTTGCTCTTCGCAGCGTATGCCTTTGTCCATCTGGTCCGTGCGTACCGGCATACGGCGGCCGTACTTCTCAGATATATACCATTCCCTTAAATAGGTCTGAGCGCCTACGGGTAACTCGTTCTTTTTGGGGCTGCCCATAATCTTGCCCGCCTCGCTTGCTCTTATCTTGAATGCTTTCATGCTCCGCGCTTTTTAGTGAATGCTTCGTTAATGATTGGGTTCGATAGTTCCTGCGGGGTAATAGATGCCTTTACAATGTCCCAAGGATTAGCCGCGATCCATTGCGCCGTTCTCTTTGCCTCTTCTTCTCTATTAACCTCGTCCTGGCTTAATACTTCCCCTTCTACTATTTCCATCTCTTTGTATTCCTCAGGGTTGTAAATGTCCGCCGCTATACCAAGGTCCGCCGCGCACTTCTTCAGCGCATCCGTAGCCGCACCTTTTAGATCGTTGCCCAGGTCTAACGGCGTGTCGGTTCCCTTTCTGAACTTTAGATCTTGCCGCCCGTATTGCATTTTAACTATAGACTTCTCGTTACTGCGGACCGTTAGGCGTCCCTTAACGATTACTTGCCGGGCCTCAAGGTTTACAATCTCGTCCACTATTTCAAAGTCCCAGTCCCAGCCAAAGGCCAGATTTAGAACCTTCTTTACATAGCCTCCACTTACATAGGTCCATTGGCCGCCGCCTTTCGCTGGACGTTTGCGGGTGTACCTGGGCGGGGTTCGTTTGAGAAAGAAATTGATTTGCTCAAGGTCCAAGGCTAAACTGTCTTTAACCTTTATTACCTCTTCCTTTCGGATTTGCGGGACTGCTTTTTTACTGTCCATTGGTTAGAGTTTGGTGAGCCACAAATATAAAGAGCTTTTCTAACTTTTCGCAAAAAGGGGTAAAAAGTGTTAAAACGCGGACGAAATGTTAAAATTAGACGGCTATCTAAAAACTTGTTTATATTCGCCCTAACCAAATACATTAAACCATGATTAAACAAATGCTTAGAACCTGGCATATCCAGGGCTTACCCGCAGACGCTGAAGTATCGTCCGTGGAAGTAGAGTATAAACTGGACGTAATACCCGTAGATAGTAGGCACTCGCCCGGCATCACTGTAATGATAACCGGCACGGCTACTATTTATATGGAACACTTCCGGGAGGTAGTCAATGAAACGCACTACGCAGGGCGCGACATTGTAAACGAGATTTACAAAGAATCTAAGGAAGTAGTAGACCTTTACGGCTTCGGCTTAGAGGATCACGGCGAATTTATGTACCGCGCTGAGTACGAAGCTATCTTAGAGATAGAGGACCTTAGCGAAGAGGACTGCAAGGCTAACCTATACTTTTCCGCCCGATGATACAGAGAAGCGTATTTAGTAAGATGAGCGAAGAGAACCGCGCTAAAATAGAAGCGTATAAACACGCGGACATTATACTGCCCGAACTTCGTACTAAGGTTAGGCCGCATGAGCTTACCCTACTAACGGCTCTTACGGTTTGGTACATAATGATGCCCGGCCAGAGCTTTCACCTAATAACCTTTAACGACTTTTTCAGCAATGAATAAAAGAACCTTTTTAATCCTTGGAGCCTTTATCGTAACGTTTGGGCTGCTCGGTTCGATCTATTGGGTCCTAACGGACGAGGATAGCCTATACGTAGCGCAGTTTTTTATGGACCTGCTTTGGTTCACTATAGAAACGGCTATACTTCTAACCTTCGTGGCCTACGTGCTTATCCAATTTCTCTACTATGTCGGATACTATAAAGACCTGGAAGAATGATAAGCGCGATAAGACACGATTTACGCACGGAGATTAGCCACGGGCTGAGCGAGCGCACGAACAAAGAGCTGGACCACTTAATAGAGCAAATTAACGCCGCCGGGTTCCAGGAATGGGAACGCCTGGCCCTGGTCCAGCATATCGAATGGGTCAAATTGTTAAAAGAGCAGGATAAATGAAATACGCAGACTTTTTACAATCAAAGGTTAAAACCGTGCAGCAGGCAGGTTTTGAAATAGACGCATCACGGTTAAATACTAACTTATTCCCTTTTCAAAGATTTATAGTGCAGCGGGCTTTATTAGCTGGCCGTTATGCAGTCTTTGCCGATTGTGGTTTAGGTAAAACTTTGATGCAATTAGAATGGGCTAACCAAGTAGCACAGCACACTAATAGCCCAGTTTTGATTTTAGCGCCTTTGGCCGTAAGTGGCCAAACTATACAAGAAGGCATCAAATTCGGCATAGCAGTAGAAAAAATACAGTCCGATGTTTACGGACCGCACGTCTATATAACTAACTATGAACAATTGGAAAATATAGATTGCAGTCAGTTTTCCGGAGTTGTATTAGATGAAAGCTCTATACTAAAGAATTTTGAAGGCAAGACAAAAGAGCTTATAGTAAATTCCTTTAGTCATACGCCTTACAAATTAGCTTGTACTGCTACACCGTCTCCAAATGATCCTATGGAAATAGGAAACCATAGCGAGTTTCTAAATGTCATGGGTAGAAACGAAATGCTGTCTATGTATTTTGTTCATGATGGGGGCAATACCTCTAAATGGAGACTTAAAGGACATGCTCAGGACGAGTTTTACAAGTGGGTAGGGTCTTGGTCTATAATGCTCAGTAATCCAAACGATATAGGGTATGAGATGACTGGATACAACTTGCCGCCTCTGAACTTAAAGGAGAAGAAAATAGAAACTCAAAAGCGCGATAATGGTCAGCTGTTTAATGAAACTGCTATAAGCGCTACTAACTTCAATCAAGAGCTGAGACTGACCAAAGTACAGCGCATGACTGAGGTAGCTGAAATAGTAAACTCAAGCTCGGAAAACTTTATAGTGTGGATAAAGCATAATGAAGAAGGTGAGTTATTAAGATCTCTTATACCAGATGCGGTAGAGGTAAAAGGAAACGACAAGCCAGATATAAAAGAAAGTAGGCTTTTGGGTTTTGCTAAAGGTGAGTTTAGAGTTTTAATAACTAAAACTAAAATAGCTCAGTTTGGCTTGAATTACCAAAATTGCCGTAATCAGGTATTTGCAAGTTTAGATTTTAGCTTTGAGGGTCTGTACCAAGCTATTAGAAGGTCCTATAGATTTGGGCAAACTAATGAAGTAAATATATACTTGATTACTACAGACACAATGCAAAACGTAGTAGAATCTATCAATAGAAAGCAGAAACAATTTGAAAAAATGCAGAAACAAATGACCAGCGTAATTACCTCAAACTTGAATCAAGGTTCTTCAGTTGAGTTTGGAAATTCAGAAGAAAAGCAAACGACTGATAAATACACCCTGATGCGCGGAGACTGCGTACAAAGAATATCAGAGATAGAATCTGAATCTGTAGGTTTTTCTGTTTTTAGCCCTCCTTTCGCAGAGCTTTACACTTACTCCAATAATGTCGAGGATATGGGTAATTCAAAAGACTACAAAGAGTTTTTAACTGCTTTTAAGCATTTGACAAAAGAACTGTTCCGAGTTTTAAAGCCAGGTAGGAATATTGCCGTGCATTGTATGGATTTACCTATACAGAAGGGGAAAGAGGGTTATATAGGCCTTAGAGACTTTAGCGGCATGCTTATAGATTCTTTTCAAGATGAAGGATTTATTTACCATTCACGCGTAACGATATGGAAGGACCCGGTAATAGAAATGCAAAGAACTAAAGCGCTGGGCTTGCTTCATAAGCAAATAAAAAAGGACAGCACTATGAGCAGGGTAGGAATACCGGACTATGTGCTAATTTTTAGAAAAGACGGCGAGAGAATAGATCCAGTTACAAATAGAGATATGCCGGTAGATCTTTGGCAGAAAATTGCAAGTCCGGTATGGATGGATATAGACTATAGCGATACTTTGCAATTTAGATCTGCACGGGACGAAAAAGACGAAAAGCATATTTGCCCGTTGCAGTTACCCACGATAGAGCGCCTTATTTTGCTTTATACAAATCCTGGAGATACTGTATTTACACCTTTCATGGGTATAGGATCTGAAGTGTACCAGGCCTTAAAGATGGGCCGTAGGGGAATTGGTATAGAATTAAAAAAGAGCTATTATGACTTGGCAGTTAAAAACGTGCAAAGCGTTATAGAAAGTCAAAACCAGCTTAGCCTTATTTGACCCTTTGCCCTTAGTATCTTTGTAGCGAGGAACTGGCGAACCTCAACGGCAAGTTATGATTCAGAACACTTCAAAAATCCCCTCTAAGGAACTCGGCTACCTCGGCACACTTGCCTGCCTTGGTAGTTACCGCAAGCCAAGCGGCCTTAGCAGGGGTTCTTTTATTTATGGCGAGGTATAAAAGGTCCTTCGTTCTTTATGCGGACCTACTCAGTAGCGTAGATCATTTGACAGACGAAGAGCTGGGGAAGCTCTTTAAGCATATCCTACAGTACGTTAATGACCAGGACCCGGTATTAGAGGACCGGTTATTACTTACGGCTTGGAAGCCTATACAGCGATTCCTTAAAGAGGACTTAAAAAAGTGGGAGGACAAGCGGCAAGTAAGAGCCGAGGCAGGAAGGAAAGGGGGGCTACAAAAGCAAGCAAACTTAGCAAAAGGTAGCAAAAACAAGCAAAAGGTAGCAAACGTAGCTGTAAGTGATAGTGTAAGTGTTAGTGTAAGTGATAGTGTTAGTGTAATAAATAATATTAGTAACTCTAACGAGTTACCTCAGCCGGATGCCTTCGACAGCTATATAGAGAGATGGACCCAGGCTACCGGAAGAACCATAAAGAGCAAGCGCAGCGAAGTAGCAAAGACCGCTATAAAGCACTTTAACGCCCGAATAAGGGAGGGCTATACCTTGGAAGAGATAACGACCGCGATAAATAACGCTGCATCAGATCCGCACCATTCAGAGAGCGGGTATAAATGGCTTACCTTGGACTTTATCCTAAGACCTCAACAGCTCGAACGCTGGAGGGAGGACAATAGAGAGCAACGAAAAGAGGCGGACATGATAAGCCAAGTAGCAGCCATAGCCGAACGCATAGAAAGAGAAAGACAAGCGCAGCCATGACAGACGAATACAAAGCGTACTTAAGCGGCTTAGACCGTAGGCAGCTAAGAACTGAAGAAAGTAACTTACGGTCTTTAGTTAGCCTTCCCATAAAGTGGGACGCCAAGCAATTAGCAGCGGCAAAACTTAAGACCTTAAAAGACCTAAACATAAAAGAGAGATGAACGAACGAATACAAGGCAAAAGCGTAAGCGAGCTTACCGAGTTCTTTAGCGCCGTATGCAGAAAGAACGACATAACCCTGCCTAACTTGGATATAGTAGCCGAGATCATTGTAGACCTTAAGCAGTTCCATGGCTCGGTTAGTTATGCAGACCTTCAGTACGCTTTTAGAAACTGGTCTAACGGAATGTTCAAGCAGCTCCGCAGACCCCGGAACCTAAACGCGCACTTTATAGGCGAGGTATTAAGAGAGTTCCAGGAGTTTAAAGGATCGGGCGTTAAACTTGAGAAAGACAAACCGAAGGCAGTAAAGAAAGAATTTACAAGGGAAGAGAAGCACACCGAGGCAGTCCAAGCCTTAGCCAATGGGTTAAATGTCTTTCGTAGCTCCATACAAGGGAACAAGCACAGCAGCATAATAGCGCGTAAACTCTGGTCCGCCTGGGTAACTGCGCGGGACTACGGCATAAGCCTACCGACCGAACCTACCGACTACTGGGTACAAAAGGTAAGCGCTAAGGACATGGCCAACATGAACCCCGGTGCCTGGGAAGAAGTAATAAAGGCCAGGAATACAAGGGGCGAAGTAAAAGAAGACCCGGAGGTAATAAACAAGGCGGCTATTATGTGCGCCTACTATGACCAAATAGGCAACCTTCCTACCCTGAGTTTATACGACCGCCGAAATTAGTAGCTTAGTTCTGTGAACTTTAGGGAACATAGAAGACTCCAAATGTACCTAACAGCTTGCAGAGCTTGGCGGGCCTTCAAGATGACCCCTAAAGAATTTTTAACCTATCCGATTAGCCATATAATGCTATACGAGGACTTCCGGCAAGAAGTACATACGGCACTATTTAAGGGACCGGGCAAAACGGACGATAGGTTAGCGGACCTGGACCAGCACGATCTAAGCGTAAACCAAATAAGACGCCTGGAAGTAATAGCGCAACTCTTTGAGGGCGGGTACTATCTGAAAGGCTGTAAACGTCTTAGAGTAATATGATAAACCTAAACTTAGGCGACTGCGTGGAGGCTATGTCCAAGATGGAGGATAACGCCTACGACCTTGCTATTGTTGATCCGCCTTACGGAATTGATATTGCTAAAGGCGGGAAAGTTGGCGGAAATAACGCTGGAAAGGCTAAAGATTACGGTTCTAAAGAATGGGATTCCGCAATCCCAACGAGCGAATACTTTAGCCAACTGAGGCGAGTATCTACAAATCAAATCATTTGGGGCTGGAATTATTTTGTGTGCTATTTGAATGAGTGCCCTTCTTATATAGTTTGGGACAAAGACAATAGTGGTAACTTCTCGGACTGTGAAAGTGCTTGGTGTAGTAAAAAAGGTGGGGCACGAATGTTTAAATGGCGTTGGAATGGAATGGTCCAACAGGATATGAAAAATAAAGAAGTGAGAATACACCCCACCCAAAAACCCGTAGCCCTCTACAAGTGGCTCTTAAAGAACTACGCAAAGGAGGGAGATAAGATACTGGACACGCATTTCGGTTCGGGTAGTATTGCTATAGCTTGTCATGATGGGGGCTTTTCATTAGATGCGTGGGAAATAGACAAAGAGTACCATGCCGCCGCCGTAAATAGGTATAACACACATATAAGCCAGCTGCGCCTATTATGAAATACCAACTGATCACACCCTATTGGGAAGCTCCAGAGCCAAGAAGAAACGAAGAGCTTAGATACTGCGAAAGACTAAACCGGGAAAGGTTCGATACGGTAATAATGCCCAAGGGCCGACCAACCTATAAAGACCTCTTTACCCTTTGCTCTGAGGATGCTATTAACATAGTAGCCAATTCAGATATATACTTCGATGACAGTATAAAGCTCTGCGACAAGATGCAGCCTAACGACTGCTACGCATTAACGAGATACGAAAGGGGCAAACTATGGGGCCGGCCTTGGTGGTCGCAGGACGTTTGGATATTCAAAGGGTCTGTAAAAGACCGACTACTAAAGCAGCCTATAGACTTCCGCCTGGGCGTTGCTGGATGCGATAACCGGATAGCGTACGAGATATGGGAAGCCGGGTACGCTATAACAAACCCTTGCCTATCCATTAAGACCTACCATAAACACGAATCCAAGTTCAGAACGTACGACCGGGAAAAGGAAAAGATACCCGCACCGTACAAACTTTTAAGACCAATACAGCTATGAGAGTTTTACACGTAGGCCTCGGAGGCCCCGAAATCGACAAAGCCCTGAGAGGGTTAGGACATGATGTACACCGGATAAACTGGCGGGAGATACCGAGCGCCCAACTGATCTACCTTACTAAAATGGTCCTAAAGGAAGCCCAGAGCTTTTTACCCGATGTTGTATTCATGCAGATACAGACGCCCGGAATAGTAGAAGCCCGGTTAGTAGAGAGCCTTAGAGCAATGGGCTGCGTAGTAATTAACTGGACCGGCGATGTAAGGGAGAATATAGACTGGTATCTGGAACTGGGGGACGCTTTCAACGTAACGCTGTTCACTAACCAAACGGATATAGACAAGTTTAAAGAGAAAGGACTGCCGGCCGACTACTTGCAAATCGGCTACGATCCCGATGTATACTACTTGGACGGAAGGGAGCGAAGAGGCGAGGGCGTAGTATTCTTGGGTAACAATTACAGAAACCGATTCCCCGAAAGTGCAAGGCGCGAAGAGGTAGTATTTAAGTACATGGACAAGGGCCTAAGAGTATTCGGCGGTAACTGGCCAAAGAACAAGAACGGACGAACGACACCAAAGACCGAGCGCATTATTTACAATACAAACCGCTGGGCGTTGAACCTGGACCACTTCGACCGGCCGTTATTCTATTCCGATAGGGTAATAAGGGCGCAGGCTTGCGGGGCTATTATTTGCCAGATGGGAGAAACCGACATAACAGCGGAACACCCTTTAAGCTTCATAGGCTACCCAGGCCATTGGACCGAAGAGATGCCAAACCCCAAACAAGTAGCGGACTATACGTACGAGTACCATAGATGGGCGGCGCGTATACCGAGGCTTTTAGAGATAGTAGAGGACTACGCTTAACAACTAAATAAATCAAACAAATGAAAACAGAAGAGCAAAAGAAAGACCTGGAATGGTTTGATAATGGAGGGGTGCATTTTAACAAAAGGCACGGTAATAACGACACTTGCGTAGAAACTAAGCCCGTTTGGATGCAATGGGAAGAAATAAGCTTAGACGGTGAAGTGGAATTTAAAACCGGTATAGGCAAGTTTGGTTTAATAACGGACATGGACACCGAAGAGACAGTGGAGTCCATAACCATATTTAAAGGAATTGACGTTGATGATTGGCCCTACTGGGATGAGCTATTTGTAGAATACCTACATTTAGAATGGTGCGAGCTTGAAGAGCTGCAAAAGGCATTATAAGGACTACGCCTAATTTTGTATAATAGTTACAATCTATTATGGCGGGACACAGCACAAAGGCGAAAGGGGTAGATAGGCGGAAGAACCCTTATAGGAACTTCTTTAGGGAGAACGTAACAGACGAACAGCTACGGGCTATCTGGCTTAAGGTATTGCAGGCCGCTGAAGAAGGCGATATAAAGGCACAAAAGGAAGTATTCGACCGTCTGTTCGGACGGCCAGACGTTAAGGTGCAGGCAGACGTACAGCAATTAGAAAAGATAGTACCGCCTTGGATGCTGGATAATGAAGGTAAATCCTAACCTTAAGTTTTTACGGGACAACTACCTAACCAAACGTATACTGGTCTTACAAGGGGGTACGCGATCGGGTAAGACTTTCAGCGCTATACAGTTTCTTATAGAGCTTTGTTATAAGTACCCTAACGCGGGCATGGTAATAACCATAGCCAGGGCAACTTATCCAGCTATACGTGGGTCTGTACTCAGGGACTTCATAGACATACTGAACAGCTTTGACGCCTACCGGGTAGAGAACCATAACAAGACCGAGAGTACGTATCTACTGGAAGGGAACTTAATAGAGTTTATTTCATTAGACCAGCCGCAAAAGGTCCGAGGGCGTAAAAGGGACTTGCTGTTTATTAACGAGTGCAACGAGATAACATTAGAGGGCTGGAACCAAATGCTGTTTAGAACTACGGCCTGCGCGGTTATCGACTTCAACCCGTCCGATCCTATGCATTGGATTTATGACGAGGTACAAACCCGCAAGGACTGCGAAACCCTAATAACTACCTACAAGGACAACCCGCACCTTTCGGACGTGGTCATAGCCGAAATAGAACGCTTTAAAGATGTGGACCCCGACTACTGGAAGGTATACGGCGAGGGCAAAAGGTCAGCAGGAAGAAAGGGACAGATATACACTACCTGGCAGAAGGTCCAAGAAATAGACTGGACGGAATGTAGTTCAATTACCTACGGCGTAGACTTCGGGTTTACCAATGACCCTACCTGCGTGGTCAAGCTCGGCCGTAAGAACGACCGCCGATACGTGGAAGAGATAGTATACGAGAAGGGCCTAACCTTGGACCTATTAGCCGACCGGATGAGAAAGGCGGGAATAGACGGAGGCGATACCCTTATATGCGATTCAGCCGAGCCGAGAAGTATTACCGAGCTTAAGCGCTACGGCTTTAAAGCCATAGGCGTAAAGAAGAGTAAAGACTACAAACGCCATGCGATTTTAGACCTTAAGAGGTTAAGTATCTTTGTAACTGCGAATAGTAGAAACATCTGGGAAGAGGTAACGTGGTACGCTTGGGAGATGGACAAAGACGGTAAGCCGAGAAGTCCAGAGCGGCCTATAGATGCCTTCGACCATTCGATGGACGCGATACTATACGCAAACAGCGTTAAACCCAGGGAAGTATATATATGACCTTTTTACAACGGCTACAGAAGGCTATTGGATTCGCACCAGCGCGAACCCTTCAACAAATTGAAGAGGCCGAAAGAATCACTAACAAGTATTTCGCCGCACTTTCCTACCTGGGCAGGGGGCCAATTTGGAACGATGACAATGTACAGAACTACGTAGAACAAGGGTATGCAAGAAACCCCGATGTATTCGCCGTAGTTAGTGCAATAGCTCAAAAGACCGCCGCGCTGGATGTTAAGTTAATCGAGAACGTACAAGGGGAGCAAGTAGAATTAGATCACCCGGCGCTAAAGCTCATATACGAACCCAACGAAGAACAAAGCAAGTTCGATTTCATAGAGCAGCTGGCCGGCTATCTACTTATTACTGGAAACGCTTACGACTACTGCACTTCTCCGGCCGATGGACCTAACGCGGGGCGGCCGATAAATATGTACGTTCTTCCGTCTCAGTTCATGGACGTAGTAGGCGGCGATATGGGGACACCCGTAGCCGGTTATACTATGAGCCTCTGGGGGAATGTAGAGGGCGCCGAGTTTACTACTGACGAAATCATACATTTCAAGAACGCCCAATACATCTACGGCGATGGGCAAGAGCGGTACGGCATGAGTCCGATCCGTTCGGCTTGGCGTTCTATTGAAACCGGGAACAGCGGTTACGAGGCCAATAAAAAGGGCTTGGAAAACTTAGGACCTCCGGGCGTACTGTATGATAAGGGTATGGAGGGTATAACCGATACTCTAACCGAGGTACAGCAAAGGAACCTTGAAGCCAAGTTCAGAAAGATGAGCGGCACGAAGAACAGCGGGACCATAGCCGTAACCTCGGGTAACTTGGGGTATATCAACTTCGGTCTGTCCGCCGTGGACCTGGCCATAATGGACACGCTGAAGATGACGTTAGTAGATGTCTGCAACGTGTACCATGTGCCAAGCCAGCTATTTAATAGCGAGATAGGCAAGACCTACAGCAACCTAAAGGAAGCGCGTAAGCAGATGTATACAGACGCCGTACTGCCTATGGCCGACCGCATCTACGGCAAACTGTCTCGTAAGCTCTTACCAAAGTACCCAGACCTCAAAGGGCGAGACGTCTATTTTAAAGTAGACCAAAGCAATATAAACGAGCTTCAGCCGGATATGCAGGAACTGGCCAACTGGCTTAACGTCTCTTACTGGCTTACTCCAAACGAGGCCCGCGAGAAGATGGGCTACGAAAGAGAAGCGGACCCAATGATGGACGAAATATATATGCCCGCTGGCCGTGTTCCTATTTCCTTAAGTGGGTTAGATGCCCCACAAATAGCCGAGCAGATAAACGGCGATAGCTTGCCGAATGACTAAACGCGAAGGGGCCAAGTACTGGACCCGTAATGACCGCAAGCGGGGGCGCTATGTCCGCAAGTATAACAAGGTCTTTAACAAGGCGCTAAACGACCAGATAGCAAACCTCTTAGAGTATCTGAAGTTAGCTACAGACCCGCAGGCGGTTCTAAGCGCTGTTACTACTCTGGTCCGCAGGGACGATCTAAAAGCGGCTTTCGTTGACTTGTACCAAGAAGTAGGCGTAGACTTCGCGACCGGCTCCTACAATCAGATTAAGCGAGAGGCAGACAGCTCTAAGGAAATGACCTTAGAGGACTTTCAATATATATGGACAGCTCAGATGTTAGAGTATGTAGACACCGAGGCGGCCACTTATATAACCTCCATTATAGGCAGCAGCCAAGTAGCGGCCAAGCGGATAATTCAACGGATCATAGCCGAAAGTTTAGACGAGGGTCTAAGCATATTTGAAACTATGGAACAGCTAAATAAGCGCGTTCCTATTGAATGGCGCAATATATCCAAGTGGCGAAGCGAACTAATAGCACGGACCGAGGTTCTAACAGCGTCCAACTACGGAATAGACACGGGAGGCCAAAGCATAGCGGATGAGTTAGGGCTACAGCTTAAAAAAGTATGGATAGCCCGAATAGATAGCCGTACGCGAACTATACCGCCGGATGCCGCCGATCATGTAGTAATGAACGGGCAGACCGTGGACCGGGACAAACCTTTTAACGTGCAAGGCATTAAGATGATGCGCCCAGGGGACCCTAACGGAGAAGCTAAAAACCGCTGTAATTGTCGCTGTACTGTGGCCTTTGTCCGGGACGATGGGCAGCCGATGTTTAGTGAAATGTAGTTTTTTACTCTATGTAATTTTGTATCGAAATGGCTAAGACCTATAAGAACTATCCGGAGGCGGTAAGTAATAACGCGAAGAGGGGGATAGAGCTTAACGAAGCTGTAAACAATAGGTGCGCCACTCAGGTAGGTAAGGTCAGAGCGCAGCAGCTGGCCAATAAAGAGGCGATAACTTACGACACCGTTAAACGGATGTACAGTTATCTGAGCAGGGCAGAGACCTACTATGACGAGAATGATACGAAAGCCTGCGGGACTATTTCGTATTTGTTGTGGGGCGGCTTGGCCGGGAAGCGTTGGAGTAAGAGTATAATAGACGAAGAAGAAAAGAGTATGAGCGGTACGCTATTGCATAAGGGCTTTAATGATCCGTCAATGATCGTCAAAGACGTGGACGGAAAAAAGGGCGTAGTATCTGGCTACTTCTCTAAGTTTGGGAACGTAGACAGCCATAACGATGTAATGGCCCGCGGCGCTTATTCTAAGTCTATTGCTGAGAATGGACCCAACGGTAAAGGGCGTATTGCTCACCTTTGGAGTCATAGCAGTTACGAGCCTATCGGTAAGCTCATGGAGCTTGCAGAAGATGACTACGGCCTATACTTTGTTTCTAAGCTGGTCGATAGTGCAAAGGGCCGGGACGTTATGGCCTATTACGAGGCTGGAATAATTAACGAGCATTCCGTAGGCTTTTCTATTGTTAAGATGGCTTACGAGATGGACGATGAAGAGAAGCCCAAGTATGAGCGGGTCCGCACCATTACAGAAGCTAAATTGTGGGAAGGTTCCAGCGTGGTCATAGGGGCCAACGCCGAAACCCCTACAGTATCGGTAAAGTCCGGGGACGAGGTTAGTAACCTTGTAGAACGCCTGGGCAAAATGCAAAAGCTACTTCGTTCGGGTTCTACCCTGACGGACGAGGCTTTTACACAACTTGAGATCGAATGCACCCAAATACAGAAGGCGCTTAGTTCACTCGTAACGGATGAGCCGCAACAGCACTCAGAAGAGACCGAGCCGAATCTGCTGGACATTTGGAACCGCATTAATCTGAATAAATGAATGTTTCTTAAATCTGTCTAAAATGAACGCAGAAGAACAATTGAACAAGATTGCTTCGGACGTTTCCAGCTCTGTAGAAAAAACCAGAGAAGAGCTGAACGGCCGCATTGATGCAATCACCAAGGGCCAAGCTGACTACAGCAGCCAAATTGACAAGCTGACCGACCTGGTTAAAGAGGTACAAGGCAACAGCGAAGAAGTACAGAAGCACAGCGACAAGCTGGACGCTCGTCTGAAGGAGCTTACCAAGAACGGTATGTCTACAACAAAGGCGGCCGAGCTGACTACTTCCGAGGCTATGGCTAAGTCCATCGTAGAGAACCCAGAGTACGAGGCGTACAAGAACGATCCTTCAATTCATAAGGGTATTCGTATCCCCGGTATGCTGACTAAGGCTGTAGGTACTATGACCTTTGCAGCTTCTACTACTGGAGACGTAGCCGAGCAGACACGCCTTCCAATCTTGCCAGACGTAGACCGTCCTAACCGTGTCCGTAACTTCATTCCCCAGGGAACAATGATCGGAGACAGCGTACGCTACGCTAAGGTTACTGGCGGCGAAGGCACAGCCGGCAACCAGACCGAGGGCAACGCAAAGAGCCAGGTAGACAAGGATATGGCCGAGCAGACTTTCAACGCTCAGGTTATCGCTGCTTTCGCTCGTATCTCTACGCAGATGCTTGACGATATCAGCGGCATGACTTCCTACCTTTCTTACGAGCTTACTCGTTTGCTGATGAACCAGGAAGATAGCCAGCTTTTGACCGGGGACGGAACAGGTACTAACCTTTACGGACTTGCCGCCGCTGCTGCTGACTCTAACGACCTCAGCACTACAGCCAACTGGGCCGAGCCTAACAACTGGGACTGCATCCAAGCTGCTTCCGGCTACTTGGCTTCTCAGGACTTCATGGCCGACTGCGTAATGGTTAACCCTACCGACTTCTTCGCTATGATCGGTTCTAAGGGATCTAACGGCCAGTATGTAGCGCCTTACTACTTTGACGCTGTTCAGAACACTTATACCCTCTTCGGTATGCCTGTTTATCACAGCTCAGCAGTAGCTGAAGGTTCGTTCTTCGTGTTCGACAAGGCCGCAGCGTCTCAGCTGTTCCAGCGTTCTGCACCTTCCGTACAGTTCTTCCCTCAAGATTCTGACAACGCTCAGAAGAATTTGGTTACTGTCCGCGTAGAGGAGCGCCTGGCGCACGTTCGTAAGCACGATAACGCGGTATTTACCGACACGTACGCGAACGTCAAGTACATCATTACTCCTACATAGTAGTAGCTTGAGTAATTACTAAGGGGGCTTCGGTCCCCTTTTTTTATGCTCAAATGTTAAAGTCTGGGCGCAAATGTTAAAATGCTTGTAGGGTATTCTAACTCTTCGCACATTAGCCACATGAAACAAGCAGACAAATACCCTTTTGTATTTTCAGACGGCCCGTCTTTCAGGGCACAAAAGCCCAAAACTATGGCTTCTGTTTCTTCTTCTTTTGGCCGCTGGAACGCTCTTCCCCTTGCTCAGCGGATTTACTCGGACGAGTTCGTTCGGTTAGCCGCTAAGGGGTATAACCCTGCTGAATGCGCTGAGCGTGCTGCTGCAATCGTCCGCAGCGTAGACGGCGATTTAGCCGCCAGCTTTGAAGAGCTTAAAGGCTCTTCCTTTAGAACTCCTGCGGGTATGTTCCGCTGGGATAGCGCGGATAAATTCCCGGTCTGCTAATCTTAGCAGCAAGCCCTACCGGGCTTTGTTCTTAGAGGCTCCGGCCTCTTTTTTATTGCCCTATCTTTGCGTTAGCTTACTTTCATGTTTTCATGTCTGTTTAGGTGTTTGGTGGCAGCCCCGTGTAATGCGGGGCTTTCTTATGCCGTAACTTTGAAGCATGAGAATAGACCATACACTAACGGCGGTTACCCCGGCTATCATTATCAGCCGTGAAGAATTTCGGCTTTATGCCCGCGCCGTAAACATCACCGGCGAAGATGACCTAATAGA
>Ga0208767_1002081_pt1 | contig 15435 bp, 23 predicted proteins | sample VirMetDEL_Mar_21_FD_184514 | JGI IMG/M metagenome (GOLD analysis project Ga0208767, IMG submission 184514) | Aqueous microbial communities from the Delaware River and Bay under freshwater to marine salinity gradient to study organic matter... | ecosystem: Environmental > Aquatic > Marine >... | reverse complement strand
TTGTTGACCAGCTCCACCACCGCCGCCACCAGCAGCGAAATTTTGTGTGGTTGGAGTTTGGCCTTTATTACCACCTCCAGGCTGTGTGGCTGTAGCTCCTTTACCACCACCGCCACCACCACCGCCACCACGGATAAAACCTCCGTTGTTTTGAATTGTAGTAGCAATGCCTAAGTTAATTGCATTTTGTGCAGCAGTACCAGCTGCACCTTGTGCGTTTTGCCCACCACCAGCTCCACCAGCTCCACCTCGACCAACAATTTGGCTATTGTTAATAATTTTAACGGTGTCACCTGAAGTCCACTGATTACCTGTATCAATAGCAGAAGCTCCTGTAGAACCAACGATTGCTTGTACAGTTAAGGTTACGTCCGAAATACCTGCCGAGTATGAACCCCCTCTGTTTGCAAAAATGTTGTAACTTTGTGTGGTTGATGAAATAGTCAGTGCAATAGCTACACGATCTGAACCACCGTAAAATTGAGAGAACGCAATAGCTCCACTACTTGGGATAGCACCAGCGTCTCCTGTAGCTCCAGAAGCCACGTTGTCACCACCTGCATAGTATTCACTCATACCAATAGGATTACTACCACCGTATTCAGTTTGTATCGCAGATAAAGCTAAGGATGAGCCCGCACTAGGTATTGCCATTTTCTAATTTCTCCACTTTTGCTTCTAGTTCTTTAATTGCTTCTATTAATACACCTACTAAGTTACCGTAAGCCACTGACATATACTCGCCTTCATCATGTACTACTTCTGGCATTACTTTTTGCATTTCTTGAGCAATCACACCAGTTCCTCTTCTACCGTCTCTATCAAAGGTAACGCCACGCATATTAGTAACTTTATCTAAAGCACTATCGATAGTTTCAATGTCTGATTTTAATCTTTCATCAGAAAAAGCTGTAACATCATTGTTAAAGGTTGCAGCACCCGCTGCTGACATGTCTAAGGTAAGTGCTGTTATAACTGCACCACCATCATTACCTTTAAAAATAATATCTTTATCACTGGTAGCTGATTGCATTACAAAATCAGTTGAACTATTAGTAAAACGACCAAACTCGGTGCCACCATCTTTTAAAATTATATCTGCTCCATCCGCATCTAAAACTATATCTTGACCACTAAATAAAGATTGATCTCTGTTTTTAAATTGCCAACCGACTGTGCTATCTCCTGAATAAACTAATGTAAATGCTGCTCTTTCGTTTGCTACTACTAAATCAGAACCAGCACCATTTATATTAGAACTGTTTCTACCAACTGTAAGATTGTTAGTATCAAAGGTATTTTCTGAATCCATAAAAGTTACTTCATCACCTGTGGCAGGTGAGGCGGGTAGAGTAATCGTTCTGGCTGCACCAGAAGTATCAACTAATATTTGTGCTCCAGCTTGTACTGTTTCGGCTGCTGCAATAACACGCCAATATCTAGTTTCTTGATCTTTAACAATATCAGTGCCGTTGGAGTGGCAGATGTAATGATTACCTTCGCACAGTAAAAAACCTGTTTGACTGGTTACTTTAAATGTAAGTGTGTAACCTGCATGATCAGTACCATCTATAATATTAAAAAACTTTTCTATTGAAGCGGGCATGTTTACAATTCTGTTAGCTGCTAAAGTTCCTGTAAATTTAATACTCATGTTTCTAGCATTAGATACTGCGGCATTTGACATTGCTAAAGTGACATCACTAGAGGCAACATTAACTTCTTCGTACCCTGTTACCGCTTGTTGAATAACATTAAAGTTATTATTGGTTTTATCACCCCATGTTCCAGGGTTTTCTCCAGTTGCTTGCAATTCGATTTTTAAATCACTTGAAAATGTTGATGCCATAATTACCTACTTTGTATGTTTATATTCATTATAAGGTCGTTATGCGACCTTTTCAACCTCATCAACAGGAACCCACGTTTGACTTGTACCTGTACTAACAGCAGTCCATGTTTGACCTGTGCCCGTGCTGACCGTTGCCCAACCAATACCATTGGCTATACCAACACTACTAGTCAATCCAGCTGCGGTTGGAACTATATTAGCATCAGCAACGGTAACAACGCTGTTAATAGAAAAAGCCAAAGCACTACCCGTAAGACTAACGTTAGCATCCGCCACAGGAACTACAGCAGTTTGATTTAAAGCTAAGGCTGTACCTGTTACAGCAACATCTAATACTTCAAACTGTTGAGTAGAAAAAGGAGCTTGTGAAAAAGAAACGATACCAAAGCTCATAATTAGCTCCTATTAATTTTATCAAGGTCTTTAAATATACCCTCATTGTGTTCATGAGGTAATTGACTTTTTAATTCTTCTACTTCAGCTTTTAATTCTTTGATTGCTTCTATAAGAACACCGACCATATTGCCGTAAGCAACTGATTTAATTTTTTCTTCTGACTTATCCTCTCTTACAACTTCTGGTATTATTTTTTCAACTTCTTGAGCTATAACACCCATACTTTTATGACCTTCGTCATCTATTCTTTCAAATGTAACACCACGCATTTGACATACTTTATCTAAAGCGTTTGGAATTGTTTCTATATCTCTTTTTAATCTTTCATCAGAGAACGCAGTAACATCATTGTTAAAGGTAGCAGCTCCAGCAGCACTCATATCTAGCACCATAGCTGAAATAATAGTTCCCCCATCATTTCCACCCAATATAAAATCTTTGTCTTGCACAGAACAATCCATTCTAAAGTTTGAGTTATCGTTGTTAGCTATTTTGCCAATCAATGTTCCAGCGTCTTTAAATAAGATATCAGCACCATCAGCGTCTAATGTAATATCATCTGCAGCGTCAATAATAAAGTCATCTGTTGCTGTAATTGTATCACCATCAATAGTAATTTCATCTACAACCACACCAGCGTTAGCTGTGATTACACCACTAGGTGTTATTGTACCTGTTACCTCAACACCAGCAGCAGTTGTTTCTAATTTTTTAGCATTGTTGTGATATAAGTCTACCGCACCATCAGCAAAAGCCACGATACTTTGCTCGCCTGTTTTTGCTTGTATGTATATGTTACCGCCAGCATCACTTATGTATAAATCACCTGTGCTGTTTACTATGCTTCCGTTTGTACCGTCATGTTTTATGCTAAGGTCGTCATCACTACCTAGTTTAATAATTCCAGAATCAGTCATATCAAGATGGCTAGATAAAGCTATTTCACCTGTTATTGCAGCACCAGCAGCGGTTGTTTCAAATTTTTTTACATTGTTATGACTAATTTCTACAGCACCATCAGGAATAATAACAACACTATCTTCTCCTGATTTTCCTTGTAGCTTTAAATTTCCTGTGCTGTTTTGAATATACGAATCAGAACCATCATGTTGTATTTGTAAGTCTGAACCAGCACCAAAGATGGCTTTGCCAGTATCTGGAAGGGTTAAATCATGATTCAATATAAGTGTACCCGCATCACTACCATCAAATGTTGCCATTGTAATATCTGCACCACCATCAGTACCTTTTAAAATAATGTCTGAATCGTTTGCTGTAGCATCGATCGTAATGTTCCCAGACGATGTTGATAGAGTAACTGCGGCATCACCAACAGTTAAATTATCACAAGCTAATGAATCAGCTGAAGCTGCGGCAAAAGTTAATGTTCCACTACCATCAGTTTTTAAAAACTGTCCATCACTTCCATCAGCAGTTGGCATATTAAATGCAGTACCACCAGAAGTCATAATTATCTTACTGCCATCAGAAGCAAAAGATTCGTTTGAATCGTGTAATTGTAATGTTGGCGTTCCACCAGAATCAGTTAATAGTAACCCTGTATCATGTACATGAGTCAAAGCTATTTCATCATTAGCACCGAAAGATAGTATCGCACCATCGTGTTGTAGTTCTAGGTCTTGTGTAAGAGTTACATCTCCGTCAGAACCAATAGTTATAGCATCAGAGTCAGATTCAGAGCCTATGTTGCCACCGTCTCCAACTGTTAAACCGTTGTTATGATGACTTCGTTGTGAAAAAGTCACAATACCACCAGATGATATAGCTATTGCATCTGTGTCACTGGTGTGTCCAATATTAGTGCCATTAATAATAATACTATCTATAGTAAGCGTAGTAAGAGTGCCTAATGAGGTTATATTAGTTTGAGCTGCGGTAGTTAAGGTAACATCTGCAATATATGTTTTGACTCTAGACATTGCAGATTTTTTCTCAGTACCATTTGCTCCATCATCAACAATAATAAGATCAGCGTCTGCTAAAGCAGCTCCTATATCTGAAGCCCCGTCTATATCTAACGCTCCTATATCTACTTTGTTTGCTGTAGATATTGTCGCTAACTTAGTATCAACAATTGCAGCATCTGACGCTACACTTGCGTTAACCACAGCATTAGCAGCTAATTGGTCAGCTCCTATAGCATCGTCTGCCATTTTTGCTTGAGTTACATTGTCATCTACAATTGAGGCTGTTACTACAGCATTTGCAGCTAACTGATCTGCACCTACCGCATCATCGGCTATCATGGCTTGTTCTACAGCATTATTAGCAATTGTTATAGCACCACTTGAAGCAATAGTTACATCTCCACTTACTGCTACTTCTTCATAGCTTGTACCATCGGCAACTAATATTTTAGCAGAAGTAACATCTGGCATAATAAATTTAGCAGGTAATGTTAAATTATTATTAGCATCTAGTACTGTAGATTTACTAGCTGGTAAACAACAAAATACTTCTTTAGCTCCTGCTGAAAAATCCACAGCATTGTCGCTGTTAGAACTTGATATAATTGTGGTACGAGCTAATGTTGAGCTATCCGATGCTAAGGTACCTAGGCCTACTTCAAACTCAGCGTTTAATACAATAGCGTAATAAGTAGTATTACTGTTACCAATACCTGCTAGAAAAGTTTCAAAACCTTGAACTGCACCACCTAAAGTAACTGTACCAGTTCCAGTAGTGGTAGTGCTTTCTTTTACACGGTCATTGATTACTAAGGCCATGTGTTACTCCTATGCTATTCGTATAATTGCTGCAGAGGATGAAAAGGCTGGAAACTGTACTGTAAAAGTTCCGTTAGTAGCTGTTTTATCACCACCAAAATTTAAAACGCATACTGCTTTATCACCTTGAGTATCATTATAAATTAAAGCTCCTCTTGCAGTTAAAGTAACTCCTGTAAAGGATAAATCAGCATAATCTACCAATGCTGTATCTGATGATAATGAAGTACCACCATTAGTTAAAGCACTGCCCCCAGATGCGTATTGACCTGTATCCGATACTTGATTATCAGAAGTAAACGATGTGGTTGATTTACCTAAAGTAGCATCACTAGTGTAAAGTGACAGTTTAAAGCTATTGCCACCACTTGCTTTAAAGTTATGTGTGCCTTCTAATAATTCTTTTTTAAATGAATTACATATTGCATTGGTTGTTATTGCCATTATCCTACTCCCTTAACATTAGGTGAAATTGATGGAACGGGTATTCTTGGTTCACCATCTGTATATTGTCCACGTTTTCTGTGTCCCATCTGTTGCATAGCAAACTGCTGTACCTCTTCATTGTACTTACCTTTGTATAAGTTGTACATATCAGCAGGCCCTTTTAAGTAGCTAAAACATTCAGTTAGCACACCATGTAAAAGCAACGATTCTTGATTGGTTGACAAAAAGGTAGTGGTTGAGCTGTTAAAATGCGGTGGATCTATCACATAGTTAATCTGTACACTCAAAGCACTGGATGGCACAGGTGCAATAATAACAGTGCTGTCATCCCAGTTTGCGTAATACTTGGGTACACCTGTCGCATCTGTTGAATTAAACTCTGATATAAAGCTGGTATCTCTTTTTTCTAAAAAAATACGAGTGCTACTACTATTTACCTGAATAGAACGTAAATACATTAATTCTTCAGGCATGGTTAAAAATCGTTGTGATGCAACACAAGAGGATGTTTTATAAGCTCTTAAATCGTCATAGTCAACCTTACCCGCAATATCTAATTCAGTATTACGAATAAATTGATCAATTAAAGTATCCGATAGTACATTAGAATCTACTTCTGTGTAGTTTCTAACTTGTGTTAAAAAATTAGCATGTGTAATAGTCATGATGTTGTAATGGTTACCTCTCCAGTGCTACTTGTCATTTCAAAAGATTCTAAAGGTGTGCCTAGTATATTATTACTTGCACTCGGTTGCATACTTGAATTATTAAAACCGTTATCAACATATATCACAAAATCATCGTTATCATCTTTTGGTCTTGGTCTTGGGTTCGCTAAAGCAACGGCATCCGCTTTGTGATGCGTTCTCCTAATCTGAGGGTGTTTTGATTCAAACTCGGATTTGTGCACCAATGAACCATTCCACTCCTTGACCATTTCCTTATAAGGAAATTCCATACCTGATCTATCAGATATTGCTTTAGCATATTTTCCACGAGCATAAGCCATAATGACCTCTAGTACAGTTGTGTAGGTCTGTTGCGACCTAGTTTACATTTAGCTTGAACAAATTTACCTTTCTTAAATTTAGACAACTCACCTTTTTCTAATTTATTTTTTATATAACCTCTTGGTTTTCTACCCGAGTCCTCTCTTTCTTTTAATTTTTTATCTACTTTTTTTACACCTTTTTCATGTGAATATGCTTGACTCTTTTTGTCACCAGCACTATAAACTGAATCAGCGTTTTCTTTTTTCTGCCCTTTAAGATTTGGGTAACCCTCTTCTATATCTTTTTGTCTCTTGTCAGTAAAACCTTTTTTTAATCTACGCTTAACATCTTTTTTACTATAGTATAATTTTCTTGCTCCGAAACTAAGTATGCCCATAATTAACTCCCTGATGGATAATAACTTTGCGGTGTGATATACACCGAAGTTCTTTGTCCATCCTCGTCTAAGGCTCTTTTTAATTCATCTTCGTAAATCATTTTATTTTGTTGCACCAATTGTGGGTTTACTTTCATGCTTAAATAATAAGCAAGTCCTGCAACCATACAAGGTATAAACCTAAAAGCTATATCTGATTGATTAGTATAAGCCCCTGCGTCTTCAATACGCTTGACTGTGTAAAATTTTAAATGCGTATAAGTGCTGGCATTAGGTGTTTGATATAAAGTAATTGTGGGTGTTGTTTGACGATCCACATAATACTCAGAGGGCTGACCTGTCGCACCTTTATTATTTTTTGCAGCATAATCACTTCTTGATATTTTAGTTAAAGCTATATCACTAGTTGAACTAGTAGTCCCACTTGAACTACTGATATAGGCTTCTAAAACATCACTGGTATTAGTAGGGGCTGTATAAGTTGCGGTACCTGATGTTAACTCTTGAGTATTTAAAGTAACTTTCCACAAATGTATGCCACGATTGCTCCACTCAGAAAACAGAATATTAAGACTACGTCTAGCAGATTTTAAATCACGACCGCTATTAGTTCTAACCGCACAACGCTCATACGATTCTTCGATGATGTCATCAATATCTAAATCAAATGCTGTTGTGCCTGAAGTAGCCATTTAGTCTCCTTAATAAGAACCTTTAAATTTTGTACCTTGTACTGCTACACCGCCGCCTTTACTGTATTTTTTTAAAGAGTCTTTATCTTTTTTTTTATTTTTATTTTTAGATCTAGATTTACTCTTAACAGGTTTTATTCCTGTTACTCTTTGTATAGCCTTATCCATTGCTTTTACTAAAGTAGAAACACCTTTTGATTTACTCATATCGTCCCCTAACTCATTTTAGTAGGTTTTTTTCTAGCTAAACCACAACCTCTAGCTTGTACAGTAACACCTTTTTTACCAGTGCCTTTGCTGTACTGCATCATGCCGCCACCCATCATTTTTTTCTTAGCCATGCCACCACCCATTTTTTTGTTTCCCATAGCTGTTGTAATAGCGTTTTGTCTTTTCTGTTCGTACCCGCTCATTACACCATCTTTGTTTAAATCACCAAGCATAGAACCTTTGTTGTATTTATTCATACCGCCTTTTGTATATTTCTTCATCATACCACCAGCCATTCTACCTTTTTTAGAACCTTTACCAATAATATCAGCTTGAGATATATTCTTTTTTTCTTTTCGTTTTTTTCCAACTATTTTGTCTTTGTCTTTATCCCTCTTTTTGTCTTTAGTTTTCAAAGCTGCTGCTGTAACAACTGCTGCACCTACTGTTGTTCGAGGGTATTTATTTATAATTTTTGAAACAGTGTTAGTTTTTTTTGTATTCTTAGAAGAGTCTTTAACTTTGTCAAACATTTTATTAATTTCTTCTTTTGATTTTTTTGTTTTATTTCTTCCTGTAATCTTTTTAATAGCTGTTGCTGTTCTTCCTGCTTTAGATAAAGGTGGAGCAGTTACCTCTAGTAATTTATCTAAAATTATTTTTCCTTTTCCAGCTTTTATAATACCACCAGCTTTACGTTGACCAAATTTACCTGAAGCAGGTGTGGGTGCTTTTCTTTTTTTAGCTACACCAGCTGCACTTCTTTTAAACGCCTCATTTAAAATTTTACTTTGATCTGAAGTTAATTTGTCTGATGGTCTTTTAGTAGTATCACGTTTACCTTTAACTATACTAGCCGCAGTAATTGACTTATCTTCAACTCTGTCTTTTGGAGGGCCTTTCATTTCTTTCTTTTTAATGGCTTTATACTTTTTACCACCAAAAGTAAAAGTGCTTCCAGGTTTTGTATCATAAGCTAGTTTAAAAGCTCTTCCAAAAGCACTTAATTTTTTACCTCTTTGTGTACCTTTAAGTCCTTTATCTAATATATCTGGTCCAAATTTTAAAGCCATAATGTTCTCCTAATATTCTATTAAACCACCGTAATATTTTTTATCGATGGTTCTTACCATAGTTGGTTTACCATCAACCCCTTGAGCTTTTGCTCTCTTTCTTCTAACGGCAGAAGTCTTTTGACTTTTGCTCATTCTTGCAGCTTTAGAAGCTGGTACACACTTCGGATACTTACGCTTCGAAGTTTTTGTGTTTTTACGACCACAAGGTTGATATTTGCCATCTTTTTTAGGAGCACCAATATCGACCCAGTTTTGATCTGCCCAATCTTTAAGGGCACCCACTAGTCTAATAAACCTTTGTAATAAGCTGCAGCACTTGGGTTAGAAAGAGTTTCTCCAGCTACATCAACACTAATTGGAGAACCCATAACATCTATAAATTCACCTTTATTTGCACCTTTAATTTGACCTTTGCAAATTTTACTAGCGTACATATTAGCGTATGCTGATGGGTAAACATCAAACTTTCTTTTTGCGGCTGCTTTGCCTTTTGCACATATTTTTGCCATATATAAATAATATCAGTTTTACTGGAAGCTATCTAGACCTTGCTTTTTTTCTTTTTCTTCTTCTTTTTCTTCTTTTTCATTGGAGGTTTAGTGATTTGTTTTACCATACTTGCTCTTGTTATTGCCATCTACTATACCTCACTTTATTATTCTCATCTCTTTGAGCTAATAAATATACGCCTCTGTTTTTATCCCCTACATACGACACATGTACCCAACCAGAATTAATCTCGTCAGGATTGTGAAACTCAAGAATGACTTGATCAAAATCTAAGTTATCATTAATAAAATCTGCTAATTCTTTGTTAGAAACACCCGCTATCTCTATATCAGCAGCTTGACCTTTGCAATGCTGTGATCTAGTTGAAGAACCAATTTGCATACTTACTTGAGGTGAACGATACCCAGAACTTATCATGACGGGTTTTTGGAAATAATCTCTTACAGGTTGTAAAATATTATCGCAAAGTTTTTGTAAGCTATCGATGTGCTCCTTGTCGGGATTGTTATTAAAACCACATCGTTCAGCTGTTTGCGATTTAGTTAATTCTGCAAGAGAGAAATTATCAGTCAGCTTCATACAAAAATAATTAATAGTATTAAAACGATTATTATAATATCTCTTATTTTACAACTTGCACAAGTCCAACTATCTTTATATTTAGTCCACAACTTATCTACAGTTTTATAAAAGTTTGTTAACATTTCCATCTTCTCCTCGCTTGACATATACGTTTATTAGGCGTTTTACGACAATTAATATTGTGCATTTTAGCCTGACCTGCACTTCTTGAACAATAAGACTTACGTCTTTTTGCTGATTTACTGCCTTTCTTAACATCACCAGTTACGGCCGTCTTTAGTTTACTACCTGGATTTAATCTTCGGTAAGATTTGACACCAGCTTGAGTCATACCCGCACCTGATTTAGTAGATCTGTAATTTCGTTTATTGCGACTAGGCATACCGCCTTTCGCAAAACCTACCAATTCATTTGTATATTGCTCAACACTAAATTCCATACTTACCCTTAGTAGTTTTTAATAAACTCTGCGATTACTGTGTATGTATTTCCTGAATCAGCTGCACCTGGAACTACAAAGTTAACATCGTTTTGGTTTGAGTTAGATGTTGTATTTGCTGGTATTCCACCAAATTCTCTTAGATCCCAGTACCCTGAATCAACTAATGTTACGATAGGTATATCGGCATCTGAATCTTCGTAATCTAATCTAGCAAAAGAATCACCGCCATCACCATTTGCACAAGACCACCATACTCTTTGTAAGCTCACTGTTGTGACTGATTGACCGTTTTTGTTTGCCGCTAATGCAGAAACATCTGCAAAGACTGTTGAACCACCATTACCGTCTGATTGATTGACTATTTTGATAACTACTCTCTTGTCATTTTCTTGCAAGATTGTAGGTCCTGTTACTGTATCTGCCATGTTTCCCTCCTTAATTAAGAAACTAAAATAGTGCCTCCGAAGAGGCACTTAAATCATATTACGCTGCGTAACCTTTTAATTCAATTAGTAATTTACCAGCTGTGTAGTCTGCGTCTGTAGCAGCACCAGTTGTTAAATATAAAAATGAATCAGCAGCAGGAACACCAGTAAAGTAAACTTTACTACCTAGTGTTGCATCACCAGCGTTAACCAATATTGTTTCAGTTAAGTCACCAATAGCTCCGTCTTCAACTCCCGTACCTTCTGTCGCAGAATGTACGTTAATATCTGGGTCACCGCCAGCAGGTGCTTCAAAACATTCCATACTACCTGTAAGGATAGTACCGTTTGTTGCCGCAACAATCTGGCCAATGTGGCAGACTAAAGCTGTTCCGTTAACACCAATGATGTCACCAGAACCTGTTGATCTCAAACCTGTCAAATCAATTAAGATTTGTGTAGTGATAATACCACCTGATCTAATTACAGAACTTCTGTAAACAGTTCCAGAACCTGTAGTAATACCAGTACCCGCTTCTACTGACATTGTGTTTGCATCTAATGATGCTACACCAGTTGAGCTTATACTTGCTTGTGTTGTCCCGTCATCTTTAGCAGTTACGACTGTAAAGCCGCCTACTGATCTGACTGGACCACTAAATGTTGAATTACTCATATTTATCTCCTAAATTAATGAATACAGTTTTTTAGGTAAATCGACTATACGCGTCTGTACTCAAGTTATTTGTATAGTAGCTTAATTATACCCAAAAAAAAGGGGACTCGAAAGTCCCCTTAATCTTTCCTCCAAATTGCTACTTACGCAGCACCTGGCGAACCAAATATCCCTCTAGGATCAGAGAACCCAAATGAATATCTTTCTCTTGCTTTAAATCTTACATTACCTGTATCGAAGTCACCTTCCATAGCAGTTTTGATTGGTGCTCTAACGAATTGTTTCATTCCGTTAGGTGCATCAGTCATAATGAAGAAAGCATCAGTATCAGTTAAGTAATGATTAACTCTGTAGCCTTGTGGGATCATACCCATTGAAGCCATAGCATTAATATCGTTATCTGATGTACCGACTCTACCTGGTGTTTTTAGTATTCTTTCCGCTGTGAACTGAAGTTCTTTTGGAATGATTAATTTTGCACCTTGTAAAGCAACTTTTAAGCCTCTTTCGTCAACAAATGCAGCAATATCAATTAATGATTGCTCCATAGATGTTTCTGAAAGGTCAGCCGCTGTTGACAACTCGTTAGCAAATGTTCCGCCGCTTGTTAGAGGATGAACCGCTGAACATAGTTCAACGCCGTCACCACCTGTGAAGCTGCTGTTAAAAGCATTGTTTAGTACGTTTGCAGCTTTCACTTGTTTAGTGTTAGCCATAGAACGTGCTAGTGCTCTTGTGTAACGACCTGCTAATCTGTCGTATAAATTATCCTCAATTGCTTCTTCTGTAATAGCAAAAGCCATTGCGATAGTTTCATGTGTATATCTTGCTGTATAACCTTCGTTTGCAGTATCAAATGACACACCTGCACCCTCAGATTTAACAGGAGCCGCTCCGAAACCAGACAAGATTACTTCTTCCTCAAAGGCTCTATCTGAGCTTTCTGAGTCAAAAATTTCTGCATGTTCGTTTTCATAGCGGTTATATTCTAGTCCGAATAGAGCGTTCAATCCAGGCTCTAATTCTTTGACTAGTTGGGATCTTGAAATAGCCATAATTATCCTCCTAGGATTACGCTAATCCGACACCTTTAAGGCCGAATATGTGGTTACAAATTACTACTTTCACATTTGTGTTGGCAGTCGCTACGTCTGAGTTATTTGGATCTTGAGAAATGTCGATAGCTCTTAGTGGAAGGCTTGTGCCTGTACCACCAGTAGTTACGTCTAATTCTGCACCAGCTAAACCAGTTGTTGTACTTCCAGCAGTTGTATACACAATATCAAAGTTACCGTGTAAATCAGCAACTGGGAAAGTGTCATCCGCTTGAATTTCAAATACAACCATAGGATCGTCAATTATGAAGGCCTCAATATCTGCGGCCGCTGTAGAAGCAGGGTAAAAATTGGAAAAAGTTTCTTTTCCTGTTGAAGGATCTGTATACCTACAACCATTAAATACACCAACAATAGGTACAGTACCGCCATCGGCGTGTACTTCAACTGTTCCGCCAGTGACGTGCATTACCATATCACCTTGGAAAATTGCTGTTCCATAGTTGTTAGCTATTCTGTAACGGCTTTGTCCGCCAGTATAGGGTGTTCCACCTATTCTGCCGATTGGACGAAGTCCGAAAGGGGCATCTCTATTTGCCATGATAAAACTCCTTTAAAATAGTTAATAAAATATCGTGGCATAAAAAAGCTAAAAAATTAAGACTTTCTATTACCACCAAAAGTTACACGAGACTGTCTGTCGATATTAACAGGCATCTCTGGTCGTTGTTCCCTTAAAATGTCATTATCAACGGCTTTAACTTGATCAGCAGTAATTCCTTGAAAGTACTGCTTGCGTTGTTCGACAATCTCTTCAGGTATCCTTGCCAACACAAGGCCACCAACTCCGATTAACCCCTGATATCTGCCTTCATGAATAACTGGATAGTCATGGTCGCCAATTTCATTCTTCACTTCTTCAGCTCGAACAAATTCCCAACCTTCTCTGAGTTTTTTGGAAACATTACCTGTATCCATAAAACCAGCACTTTCTACCCTTATCCATCTATGAGCATAACCTTGCGGTGCTCGGGGTGCATCTAAACTTGACGGTGGAGCCCAAGGTTTATTACGAGTTTCTACACTCTCTTTTGAGCTGCGTGAGGTTCTTTTCTTTACATTATCTGTCATATCGTTACTCCTTCACGAATTTAGCGTATTCTTCTAGTGGCACCCCTAATTTTTTAGCTATTGCTACTTGTGAACGGGTGAGTTTCACGGTTCTGCGTCCTTGCTGTTTACGCCCCGCTGAGGCAACAGTTTGAACGGGTCTTTTATCTTCAACTTTATCAGTTGTAAATTTCGTAGGGAAATAATCCCTCATCTGTTTATTAATTTCATTGTAATAGTCATCGGACTCTGAGTCAAACCCCTGCCCAACTAGATCTTCATGAATACCAAAAGCAGCGTTAGTCATAGCTTTATCATTACCAAACCACGCGTTTTCTTCTGCCCATTCTTGTGCTCTTGGGCTAGCTGGACTAGCTTCTTGTGGTGCTGGTTGAGCTGGTTGAGCTACTTCAGTTTCTCTTTCTTGTTGTAACCTTTCTGTATCAGCCAGCTTAACTCTTGCTTTTTCTTTTTGAACAGCAAGTTGAGCTAGCTCATCATTAGCCTCTACAATTTTAGCAGAGTCTCCTGTGTCAATAGCATCTTGTAGTTTGATTCTAACTTGTTCTTTTTGAGCATCAACTCGAGCGTCAAACTCTTTAGCATACCCTGTATCAAGAGCTACATTACTTCTCTCAATATCTGAATATTTTTGTTGTAAGCCTTTTGCGTAATCTAAAGCGGCTTTTTCTTTTCTTTCGGCCTCTCTCATCTTACGAGTTAACTTATCAATACGTTTTTGTGTTTTTTCAGAAACTGCTTGAAGATTATCTTCTTTAGAAACCTCTTCTTTAGCTTCTTCAACAATTTCAGATTTAGTTTCTTCTTTAATAGGGTCTTTGTAACCTAAATCAACCTCACCGACCGCATCTGAAACGGATTCGACTTCTTGTTCGACAGGTTGCACCTCTATGCTTTGTTCTTCGATACCGTCAGTATCTAATTCAATTTCTTGCTGTTGTACTTCCGACATATTTTACTCCTAAAATAGTGCGAGGATATCCTCGGGTTTTTCAATTGTACCTACAATCTCATCATCATTAATAATTCTGTGCTCACCAAATTTGGTTTTAAATCTAGCTCCAGCATAACGGCCTATAACTATAAATTGACCTTCTTTACACCAAGGAGTTAAAAATTTTTCTTTATCCTTGTAACACATGTTTCCCATTTTAACGACATAACCAACCACTGATGTCATTTCAGAAGTTTCAAGGGTTTGTTCTGATAAAGCTATACCACCATCAGTCATTTCAGACATCTTCCACATTTTAATCAACATACGATATCCAACTGGATCAGGTAGTCGATCTATTTCGTCTAGATAGCTTTGAGTTAATTTTGGGGAATCTTGATTACTTTTAGATGTGATTGATTCATCCTTAATATAATCAGGTTTGATAATACTTGACTTACTTGTCATTTTTTACTCCTCGTTTTTTTGCAGGTCTGTTAAATCCTGTAGCAGTGCATTATAAGCACTGATCTTGCCCTTAGCATAGTTTAATTGTTCTATGTTGTCTACCCCATAGACTAAATGTTCAATGGTTTCTTGTTTTCTTTTTTCTATTGAATGTTTTATTGCCTGAATAGTATCTAAATCATACATTTTTAGCTTTGCCCTCAACAATAATTGTGTTAGCTCCAATTTTGTCTTCAAGTTCTTTTAATCTAGTTTCTAGTTGTTCTCTGCTCATACCTTCTAAAGTGTTGTGGGTAATTTCTTTTTTATCAACAAACAAACCAGCCAATTGCCCACTTCTAAATTCAGCGTTAATAGCTCCTGTGTATTGACCTTTTTGTTCAGCACCATCACGTAGACGTTC
>Ga0208767_1002080_pt1 | contig 15441 bp, 30 predicted proteins | sample VirMetDEL_Mar_21_FD_184514 | JGI IMG/M metagenome (GOLD analysis project Ga0208767, IMG submission 184514) | Aqueous microbial communities from the Delaware River and Bay under freshwater to marine salinity gradient to study organic matter... | ecosystem: Environmental > Aquatic > Marine >... | reverse complement strand
ACTACACGCCTAACGACCCATTTCCAGCCGCTAGCCACGAAGACGCACTAGACAAGCTAACGCTAATTATACAAGACCAGCAAGAAGAGCTTGACCGTGCAATTAAAGTGTCGCGGACAAACACAATTACTTCTTCAGAATTTACTGTCGGTGCATCTACTCGCGCCAATAAAATCTTTGCCTTTGATAGCAGTGGTGACTTGGCTGTTACTCAGGAAATCGGTACATACCAAGGCACAGATACCACAACAACCACATCTGCATATGCTGAGCGTGACATTGTTAAGTCCACTACAGCAGGGCAGTTAAACAATGTTTATATTTGTATTCAGGCATCTCCTGCTGGCACATTGCTAACAAACACATCTTACTGGCAGTTACTGGTAGATGCGGTAACGGCGGCTACGTCTGCCACAAACGCTGCAGCATCAGCAACAGCGGCAGCGGCCTCAGAAACGGCAGCGGCGGCTTCTGAAAGTGCAGCGGCGGCTTCTGAGAGTGCAGCGGCTACAGCGCAAGCGGCGGCTGAGACTGCCTTGGACAACTTTGACGACACTTACCTTGGTGCAAAGTCTAGCGACCCTAGCGTTGACAATGACGGCGACCCATTAGTAGCTGGTGCGCTGTACTTTAACACAGTTTCAGCGGAGCTTAGAGCATACTCAGGAAGCACTTGGGTAGCTGGTACAGCATCAACCTTAACAGCACAGAACTTTTCTGGGGATGACTCAACAACAGCGTTTACCCTTGCGGCAGCTCCAGCAGGTGAGAACAATACCCAAGTATACATTGATGGTGTGTATCAACAGAAAAACACATATTCGGTATCTGGCTCTACGCTAACATTTTCTGAAGCACCACCAACTGGAACCAACAACATTGAGGTCATGCTGATTTCTACGGTTGCGGTGGGTACAACAGACGCTTCGCTGGTCACTTACACAAACAGCAATACTGGCGGTGTTCAGCAAAACTTAGATGACAAGCTGCAAGATGTTGTAAGTGTCAAAGACTTTGGTGCTGTCGGTGATGGTGTTACGGACGACACCGCGGCATTTGCCAATGCTTCGGCTGCGTCTAATCCATTTGCTGCTTTTGTGCCAACAGGAACCTATAAATTAACTGGTACTACAACAGGTAAATTTTTCTCAAACGGCGCAGTGACAGTAACTGGTGGTGCGGTAAGTGAAATTGTTAATCTTCATAAGATAAAAACATCAAGTGATGATACCATTTTAGATAATTGGAAATTGCAGCAAACTCCAATTGATGCAGGATTTTTGTCTGTTGCTTGGTCGCCTGACCTTGAACTGTTTTGCGCGGTTGGTGGTGTGGGCGAAAACGGCATTATCACAAGCCCTGACGGCATCAATTGGACAGAGCGAACAATGCCTCTGGACCAGCAGTGGGCAGAAGTAATTTGGGCATCGGGGCCAGATGTTTTTGTTGCTGTAGCAATCTCAGGTACAACTCAACGAGTAATGACATCGGCTGATGGAATAACTTGGACAGCAAGAACAACGCCTGATGTTAACATAAGAAGCGTTACTCACTCGCCAACCGTTGGTGACCCAACAAATGGGCGACTGGTTGCGGTCAGCACAGAAACATCTGGTAGCGGAAATCGCGTATTTACATCTGATGACGCTGGCGTGACTTGGACTGAGCGTAGTTATGCTTTTGCTCATGAGGATTGGGTGTCTGCTCAATGGGTATCTGGACTTGGATTGTTTGTATGTACAGCCGTAAGCGTTGTAAACGGCCCAGTTATGACCAGCCCTGATGGAGTAAGCTGGACTAGACGAGATAATGGTGTAGCTACAACACACGCTGGAGAAAACTGGCAAGCCGCAGCATATGCGCCTGAGTTAAATATGCTTGCGGTTGTTACTAACACTGGGTCGCAGCGTGTTTACACATCTCATGATGGAATTACTTACACCGCTAGAACAACCCCAAACATTGCTGGATTTGGTAACCCTTCATATCACGACATTGTATGGGCTTCAGAGATTGGTCAGTTTGTTGCAGTAGCCAATACAGGCTCAGGTTTTAGAGTTATGTCTTCTGCAGATGGCATTACTTGGACTGCACGAAATACACCAACTCAAGATTTTGGAAGCTGGGAAGGTCTAGCGTGGTCTCCCAGCTTAAAACGATTTGCTGCTGTTGCTGACAATACTCAGCCCACAGTGCTGGGCAATCATGTAATGACTTGCTCTGTAGGGGATTGGGGGCATGATACGCCTAATTTAATTTACGCAGACAGACAGCTTATTCGCTATCAACAATCCTTACAATCAGTTACTAGCTCAACCACTTTAGTTGACAGTGACCTTGCTCAAGAATTTGAAGCTGGCACAACTATAACAGCGCACTTTAGTATTCGATATGATGCTGGCACTGGTGGTGACATTAAGTTTACTGTTGATAAATTATCTGGGACTGGTGCTGCTGCTGGACAATTTGGTGTTATTTCGGGTGCGGCATTTAATACATCAGGAACTTGGGCAAGAATACCCTCAACCGCTTTAGGTTCAACAATTTCTGTGGCTGGAAATGGTGCTGGTAGCTTTAATCTTTTAGACTTGTGGGCAAGAGTTACAATCACTGGTGGCCGAACAAAAATCGGTTTTCGGTTTGCTCAAGACACATCTAATGCAACGGCGACAAGGCTGTCTGATTTCAGCAGCGTTATATTCACTGAAAGCAAAACATGAGGTAAATTATGACCATTAAAAAACACGGCGGTATCTTTGGGCGCAAGCCTTCTAGCAACACGGCTGACTTTTATGTCAGCATCACATACTTTGCATAGGTGACATAAAATGGCTCTCACAAAAGTAAATAGCAGAATGATTGAAGACGCTATAGTCAATGTGCTCGATTTTGGTGCGCTTGGAGACCGCGTTACAAACGATGCAGTAGCAATCCAAGCAGCAATTGATTACGCAAATAGCAATGGAAACCCAATTGTTTATATTCCTACAGCCCCAGCAAACGGTTCTTTGCGCGGGTGGTATTTGTGCAATAGCGCATTAGAGATTTACGGCAATACAAAAATTATTGGTGATGGCCCTCACGCATCAGAACTTAGATTTTTAAATGACACTAATGGGTTTTTTACTGACACTGGCAGCATTGTAAGTAACTGGCATGTTGAGGGGCTACACATTAGAGGCGTTGCAGACACATCAGCATCCGCAACTGTAACTAAATGTTTTGCAATTGGCCCATCAAATTACTTTACAATGCGTGATTTATATGTCCAACGATTTGTTGATGGTATTGAGTTTGATGCGCTTGATGCTGGTTTGGCGTTAGGCGTTGTTGATAATGTAAGTGTAATAAGTTCACAATTCCCAAATACAACTAATGGGTTTCCTCGTTACGGCATTGTCTTAAAGGGCGGCACAAAAAAGCCGCAAGCAATACGATTTAGCAATTGTATTTCTTACGCTGAGTTAAATGTTGCTGATGCAAATTTTACTGGCAATGGTAGCACAACAGATTTTGCTTTGGCTGGTCTTGGTGGTTTATTCAAGACAAGTGGTATTCAAGTTTACACAAAACCGTCTGGGGATACATTACCAACGCTTGCCGTGGAGGGTACAGACTATGATTTGTATAACACAACAGGAACTCCAGCAGCCCTAACACCCGGAACAATTGCCGATAGCACTATCACATCTGTTGAGGCAAGATTTGGTGTAGCACCAGCAAGCGGTACTGTTGTTGATATTATTTATAATGACCCAACAGGTAACCGAGGAATTAATATTACTAATGGTACTGGAAACAGTTTTAGCAATTTGCTTGTTGGCGGCTGGGATACAAATATATATGTGAACGAAGGTGAAAATAAATTTGATATTGGGTATATGCAAATTGCACAAACTGGTGTCCAACTTACTGCTGACGCAGATAACACAGTTATCAACATACAAGAATACCCAAACAAAAATATTGTTACTGAATTTAGTCTTGCTGGTGGAACAACTAGCCCAACGATTGGCTATGGATACGGTAGAGAAGCTGAAGCCATTGAATTGACAACAGATTACACAGCAACAACATCATCCGACCCGATTGATTGGGATGGAGCCGGAACAACATACATTGAAATTACTGCTGATAAAGCTGCGTTTGCTTACGAGGCGACAGCAGACATTGCTTTCAGAATGGAGGAAGCTGTTGGTAGTCGAGTCAGGGCAAGATTCACACTAGATAGGTCTGTTGATGATGGTTCTACTTGGACCGTTTTAGACACTGCTGACGTTGATTATAATATTGGTGGCGCAACATCTTTGGATATGTATCAAAGGGTTCATCTACACGCTACTGACACAACACTTTACCAAGGCGCATACAGCACATTACAGCCAATTCGGTTCAGGGTCACTGCTGACCGTCTCAATGGAGATACTGTTACAGTTCTTGGCAGTGGCACATACAAGTCTGTTCTCAGGATTGAGAAGAAGAACCCTGCTTAGGAGGAATTATGAGTATCAAACAACAAGGCGGCATCTTTGGTCGAAACCCAACGTTTAATGATGTTACTGGTGATATATACAGTTCTATCACTTATATAGCGGCATAAGGAGACTACTATGGCATTAACTAAAACAACTATCGCAGAACAGGATGCTGACTAATGGAAATGAGCAATCTTCTTGACGTTCTAATATTTGTTATAATTGGTGGTGGTGCTTGGTACATTAACCAACTCACCGCTAGGATTAACCGCCTTGAGGAACGCATCAATTCCACCAGAGAAACATTCATTCACAAGGATGAGATGTCAACTATGATGGGCCGCATCGAGGACAGGTTTGCTCGGTTAGAAGACTTGTTGCATCGGTTGATGGAAAAGTGAGCCAGTTTCTTGTCATCTTTGTTATCCTTACACAGCAGATGACATTTGTTATAAAGCCTTACGACTTAGATTACTGCCCTAGTTACGAAGAAGCAAAAGCGAATATGTCACATTTATACCAACAATATGATGTGGGATATTGGTCGTACCAGTGTTTCAATCGAGGCAGTAATGTGTGATGTCAAAGTTTGTTGTTGCCTTTTCATTAGTAATGTATCTGGGGACAGGTGATGACCGAAGACCTGTTGATACAAATCTCAGATTTTATAATGTGGATGATTGTCTTTATTTTGCATCTCGTTTGGCTGAACGACACGGTAACTATAGCCATATAGATTTTATTGACCCGAGGGACAGGGTTACGACATACTGTGTGCCTAAAGCATACGACCCAACCCTTGTGGAGATATTCTGATGTTAGCTGAGTTAGCCGCTGCTAATGCTGCCTTTGCTGTTATCAAGCAAGCCGTCACTAATGCTGGTGATGTGGCTAGGGCTGGCTCTGCGCTTACCTCTTTTGCCACAGCCAAGGAAGACTTGGAAAAGAAGCTGCGCGGCAAGAACAAGGCCGCCGCAAACCAGTCAGACCTAGAGGCTTTCCTAGCCCTAGAGCAAATCAAGCAATACGAGAAAGACCTGAAGGAAGTTATGATTTACACAGGTCGCCCCGGACTATGGAGTGACTGGCAAGCGTTCCAAGCCGAAGCTAGGAAAGAACGCCGCGAGGCAGAGCTAAAGGCTGAGAGGCGCAAAGAGTTTATCACTGAGATTGTTATTGGCTTCCTTGCCACTATGATTGCCATTGGTTTCCTTGGCGCTGGCATATATTTGCTAAGGGGTGGCATGTAATGTCTGCATCTACTATACTAGAATGGAAGATAGTACCTAGGTTAATGATGCTAGTTATGACGATAATGTATATCCGTGTTATTGAATGGGGTATGAGTTTAGAGGATTTAAGCACACAACAGAGCGCGATGATTAGTGTCGTATCTGGGGCAATGACTGGCGCATTTGCGGTGTGGTTGGGAAGTGAGGCAAGGAAATGATACAAGCACTTATTGGCCCTGTCACTGGGCTGCTAGATAAGTTTATCGAAGACAAAGACCAGAAAGCAAAGTTGGCGCATGAAATAGCGACAATGGCAGAAAAGCAAATGCACGAGCAAGCGATGGGTCAGCTTGAGATTAACAAGGCTGAAGCCCAGCATAGGTCTATCTTTGTTGCTGGCTGGCGTCCGTTCCTTGGCTGGTGTCTTTCTTTTGCGATGCTATGGCATTTTATGATTGCCCCATTTATAATCTTTGGTGCAGGGATGGCAGGGATGGAACTGCCTGAACTGCCTGTATTTGATATGGATAGTTTGATGACTGTGCTTCTTGGGATGCTCGGACTTGGCGGTCTCAGGACATATGAAAAGGCGAAGGGATTAACGAAATGAAGAAAGGTTTATACGCAAACATCCACGCTAAACGCAAACGGATTAAGGCTGGTTCAGGCGAGAAGATGCGGAAGCCCGGCACTAAAGGTGCGCCGACAGCTAAGGCTTTTAAGCAATCAGCAAAGACAGCCAAGAGGAAGAAGTGATGCCACTAGTTCAGGGTTACAGCAAGAAGTCTATCTCTAAGAACATTCGCAGTGAAATGAAGCGCGGCAAGCCACAGAAGCAAGCCATTGCCATTGCTTTGTCAACAGCTCGTAAAGCAAAGAAGAAGAAAAAGAAATGAACATTGACAAGTTGAGAGAAGAGCTAGCGGCTGACGAGGGTTGCAAGTTTGAAATCTATCTTGACCATCTTGGCTATAAGACATATGGCATCGGGCATCTGATTACTGAGGATGAGCCTGAGTATGGCTATCCTGTTGGTGTACCTGTTGGTGAAGACCGTGTTATTGAAGCCTTTGAGACAGACATTGCTATCACCATAGCCGACTGCGATATTCTGTTTGATGACTTCGCCACGCTGCCAGAAGAGGCGCAACTTATCCTTGCCAATATGATGTTTAATATGGGCTTGCCAAGGATGTCCAAGTTCAAAAAGATGATTGCGGCTGTTGAGGCTGGGGATTGGAGCGAGGCAGCGGTTCAAATGCAGGACTCAAAGTGGTATAATCAGGTCACAAATAGGGCAGAACGCCTTATTGAGAGAATGAGGAATGTGACGAATGCCTAAGAAAGCAGACCCTAGATTAAAGCGAGCTGGTGTTAGCGGCTATAACAAGCCCAAGCGCACACCTAGCCATCCTACCAAGTCTCACGTTGTTGTGGCTAAGTCTGGTGATAAGGTCAAAACCATTAGGTTTGGACAGCAAGGTGTTTCAGGTGCTGGTAAAAGCCCAAAGACAGCATCGGAGAAGGCTCGCCGTAAATCATTCAAGGCGCGTCATGCAGCAAACATCAAGAAAGGCAAGATGTCTGCGGCATATTGGGCAAACAAGGTCAAGTGGTAGCACAGAAAGGATTTAGCTATGCCAATGGGTAAAGGTACATACGGTTCAAAGCGTGGTCGTCCACCGAAGATGGCGAAGCCCGGCATGAAGAAGCCAGCCAAGCCAATGAAGAAAAAGAAATAAAAAAAGCCCCAGCGGTGAAAAAGAAAAACCGCCGGGGCAAGTTACCCTTGGGAAAACTGAACAAAACCAAGGGTGGGGAGAAACTAAGCTGTTTTAACGGAGTCTATTTCTGCCTCCCTCTCTGCAATAAGACCTCGTAAATCCTGATATATCTTAGTGTAGTCTGCATCTAGTTCTGCGTCAATACTGCGTAACACTGTTGTGTGGTCTTTGTTAATAAAGTTACCTATCGTTGGAAAGCTAGCCTCAGAAAACTCCTTAGCTAGTTTGCAAAAGATACGCCGTTGTTGTGCTAGACTGTAAGTTCTGCGCCTCATTCTTAGCTGTTTGTAAGTGATGCCATATTTTTCGTGCATCACTCCGGCGATGTCTTCCAGCCGTGTAAATCGTTTAGTCATCAAGAGATAGAACGAATCCATCGTTTTCATGTGTTCTATTTTCTGACCGCAAGTTGAGCATTTCATCAAGGCAATTTCTCCATCTGTTATAACAATAGACTTTTTTCCGTCCGTTTATAATCCAGCCACCCTCAGCGACATAATGCTGAAACCCACAATGGTCGCAACTAATACGCCTGGTGAGGGTGGGCTTTCCTTTAGTCTTCTTCGCCATACTTCCGCTTCGCCTCTTGTGATTTGGCTATTAGTTCTTGAGCCATCCACAACTGTTGCTGGGTAGTCTGGTGGTGGAAGTAACTCTTGCCATCTATGGTGATGAGAAGCCCATCATCATAGACAGCAATAAGTATTATGTGAGCCGCTTCCATCTCAGAATGGCACATCATCATCGAGGCTGAGGCCACGACTTGCACTGACAGCATCGGCTAGTTTCTTCATGCCGCCTTGCTTTAGGTCAGAGCCAAGGTCATCTGTGCCATGTTGCTTAGTTGGGATGGTAAGGGAAATCCCAAGCGAACCATCGCCATCCTCAAAGACAGACACGCGATACTGCTGGTCAGCCCTGAGATGGATGTCTGCTGGTGCGCCATCCTTGTATGGAACAAACTTACTGTTGCCCCATTTAGCCGCCCCTTTATCGTTCGGGAAGACTTTAATGTTCATAATCTTTTGGTAGTTCGTAGCCATGGTAACCTCCTAGTTAAGTTCGGCTAATCTGTTTTGGAATAGGGTGAGGATACTCTGTGCTTTTTCCTCGTCCCTAGTCCTCAACTCTTTGATGCGAGGCTTCAACTCAATGAAGTATTTCTCGACAGTGTACTTGCTTTTTTTGCCAGTAAGAGTGTTGGCAATCTCAAAGTAGAAGTTTCTATCCCTAGTTGAATAGTCAATGCCATCATCTTCTGGCTCAGCTTGTGGTGGTTCAGGTTGAACAGGCGGCGGCGCTTCTGATGGGGGAGGAGGGACATCAGCGCTGCCCACCGCCTGACTGTTCAGGTTCTGTTGCTTTCGCCCGACAGCTTCCATCTCATTTGCGCTTGCGTATTCACCGCCAGACAAACCGATAGACGCTAAGGCACGGCCTACGGCTGAAGTCTCACAGTTCTCAAGGGCTGATGTCTTATTGACATGACCCTCGCCACGGATTTCTTCAGCCATACCAGAACCAATAACGATTCCGTTCTCATTTGTGATTATAGCTTTAACCACGACACGATGTCCATCGTCAACTAGGACTTGCGTGTCAACGCCATAATCTAGGCCAAAGATTGTACGGAAGGCTTCCATTCTGTGAACGACTTGGGTGTATTTCTTGCCGCCACGCTGGGCTATTCCGTGTTGTTTATGGAACTCATTAACAAGTCCCATTGCATCCATAATTTTACTGCTCATAGTCACTGTCCTCCAGTTTATCCATGTAGTTGCTCATCATACGCATGGCAAAGAACAGTGTTTCTGCCAGTTCATCCATGCGCTTTTCTAGTTTCTTCATACGCTCATTCTGAAAATCAATCATCTGTGCGTGTTCTTGTTCAGTCTCAGTCATTGGTTTTCTCCTCTTTTTTTGTCCGTTCTTCATAATCAGCCTTAGCCATTTCGTATGCTGTGGTGGGGTCAACCAACTCCGTTATTCGTTCAAATTCTCTTTGAACATTCGCACAATACTGTTTCATGAAAGTGGTTGTCACATCTATCTTCTTTTCATCAGGTTCATCCTCATCGAATGGGCTATGAAACCCAAAGTATATTCCATGCTTATCAGCCTCAGTCTTTAGCCTAGCCATAAGAAGGCAAGCCTTTGACCACCTAAGGCATTCATCAACATTGATATCATCATCAAAAGATTGGGTGTCTTTCCAGAAATGTTGCATCGCCCAATCAGTAATTAATTGAAACTCATCTTCAGTCATTTCTAGTTTTATCATCTTTACCCCCCTTGAATAGCTGGTTCACATTATTGTTTTTAAGTTTGTATCGCCTGTCCTGTCGGCTTGGTGAGCGAGGCGGTATCTTAGGGACTTCCATCATACCCCTTAGCTTTTCTTTCATTTCCTTAAATGAGACAACTTGGTTCATCACACTCTCCACGCTTGTTTTGCTATATTAAGTATTTCCTGTCCGTGCCTTGCCCCAATCTGACCATAATCAGGGGCAACCATACCAAACAGGGTCTTCCAGTTACCCATCGCCGCCTTCATCAGGTTCTGCACGGCTAACCAACGCCCCACAATCGTGTTATAAGCGTCCTCCAGCGCCTCTGGCTTCAGAGCAGGGCAATTATCCTCCGTGGCTATGTTATAGCCGTCAGAGGTCACGAAAAGCAGAGCAGGACGCAAGCCAGTAGCCTTCCAATAGACTGCCTGTTGCATGACCTGTTGCTCTGTGGGTTCTGTCTTAGGTTTTGGTACTCGCCATGTCCGTGTGCCATCCTTTTTGGGTGGGTTACGAACAGGCAGAGAACACTTGAGGTCAATCTGTTTCTCTTCATCAGCGTAATCTAAGAACAGGGTGACTGGTACATCAATGCGTTCATCCCAGTAAAAGCGTTGATATTCACCCTCGATGGGACTATCACCAAAGAACTCTTTGACCCCGGCAATAGCATTGAGTGACATCGCCTCAACATGCTCGATGAACTCAGCCTTTTCTTCAGCGTCCTTGCCATCATCCCAGTCTTTAGGCTGGTACTGCATGAACTCTGTGCGTCCCTTGGTAATCGCTTCCGCAATCGGGATACCATCGGTCTGACCAAGGATGGGACTGTATTCATGCAAGCCCAGATGTAGGTCTGCAACCATTTGCACCACCTGACCAGCTTTAGGTCGGGCGGAAAATGGAAAGTTCATCTGGTATTCTTTTCTGAGATACATCTTTAAGATGTGTTCATCAATGGGCTGAGTGCCACCACTAGCAGACACCCAAACCCTGCCAAATTCTTTTGAATAATCAGGTACTTCGTATTCCATAACTCCTCCTCGCTATGCGTTTCAATGACCTACAACTAGCATCCGTTTGCCATACTGTCAAGCCTGTGTTATATAATATTTATGTTTTTATCTGCTTACATCAAAGAAAAGGGAATGAGTCAGAGGCAGTTTGCTGAGGCTTGCGGCTTATCTGAGGCTGGCATTTGTCGGCTGTTGAAGGGTGAGCGTTTCCCATCACCTAGCACGATATACATTATCTATCAGGTGACAGATGGTCAGGTAGGGGCAGAGGATTGGTTTAGGCAGTCAATAGGGGAAGAGAAATGAAAGAATGTCCAGAGTGTTTAGGAACTGGTGAGGTTGAGGTTGATATCGCGGTTGTTGATTACATGAATGGCGGCTATATCAGGACTGAAATGGATATATGCCCAGAGTGTGATGGGTCGGGTGAAGTGGAAGATTGGGATGAAGAAGATAACGATGAGGCTGGCGATGATTGACGACCCAGTACCTGATGGTTGGTATCGGGTTCTATTAGGTGGTTGGTACGCTGAGATGGGCAGATGCCTATGGGTGAAGGATGACTAACGGTCGCAACAAAGGGGCTAGTTGGGAAAGAACCGTAGCCTCAATGATAAAGGAAAATTTAGGCGCAACGGTGAAGCGTGACCTTGAGCAGTATAGGTCTGGTGACAGGGGCGACCTGATTGGCTTGGATGGGTTTGTCATCGAGTGCAAGCGTTACAAGATGGCTAATGGTGGTCATCATCATCAGGATTGGTGGAATCAGGTGGTCAATGCTGCTGACTCTCAGGGTTGCCATCCTGCTTTAATCTATAAGTATGACCGGGCAGAGCCAAAGGTTGTTGTTCGGCTGTCATTTCTCAATGATGAATATCAGGGCAAGCCCGACACCGTTACGGTCAGCTTTGACACTTGGTGTATGTTGGTGAGGGAATACTGGGCTAGTCATGTACAAGCATGACCCTAAAAAAATAGCCGCGATGTTTGCCATTCCCAAGATACCGGAGCCACCGAAACACCGCAAAACTCACGCAAAGGTCAGCAAGCCTGACCTAAATAAACGGCTTCCAGTAAGGCCAGTTGACAAGTCTTAAAAAATATGTTATCCCCTGCGGTGTTTGACGCATTACTTAGCAGTATTACTAAGCAGTACACCAAAGAAGTTCCGCAAATCATAGCGGTATTGCTTAGCAGAATAGATGCTATATTTTTTCTATAAAAAAAAAGAAGCAAGGCTAAGTGCATAGCCTTGCTTTAGTATTACTAAGCAGTACTACTAAGTAATACTGCTTAGCATTGCGTCATTTCTTTTCTAGTTCTAGGGCTGACAAAGCCATCACTACTGTGCGCGGTATTTCTGTTGCTCCGCTTTCATAGTTTCTGATAGTGCGTTCTGTTATGCAGAACTTATCTGCGAGCTGTTTCTGTGTCAGGTTCATGAATACACGCTTATGCTTTAGTTCTTGCGGTGTCATTTATCAGCCCCCCAAGCATCGTCTGATTGGGTTTGTGATAGTTCGTCACGCTTTTCAGCCCAATGCGGTTCAGAAGCCTCCAGAATGTCAGCAATCGAATAGCAATGAAGATAGTCACCGTGAATTGCGATGATGTTTGTTACTATCTTTCTAGCTTCATCATAGGTATCAGCTAGTTGGTAGTGGTCTTCAAAGGTTTCTTTGTTGCCAGAAACATAGCGTAAAGTGTGATTGACTATAAGCATTAGTCTGCCTCCCTTTCCACAAGATGTTCTGCTGTTATGTAGTCAGAGATTGTAGAATAATCGTATTGCGGTATGTCAAACAACTTTACACTACCATCATCATTTCTCACATAGTCATCAGCATCATCATCAACGAGACAAAAACTCATGTCCCAGACTGCTACACTGTAATCTTTATTTGGTTTTGCCATGTCTATTTCTCCTAAAATGTGCCGTGGTGTAAATCAAAGTTACCGCAAAGAGATTTCATGGCTTGGTTTAACTCTCTAACCGTGCCTGATTTCAGGTCAAAGTCTTCTGACCATTCTGCAGCAAACAAAACCAAGGCGTGTTGTGCCCTATCAATAGCGTTTTTCTGGGCAGGTGTTAGCATTTCTTGGGCTTCGCTTGCCCTATTAGTCCAATACTCCGCCCTTTCCTCTTCGGTCATATTGCATAGGTGTTTCGGTCTTCCTCTGGTCATGGTGTTACCCTCCTATTTGAGCCAGTGTTATGATTACAGTAGCCACGATAGCCACTGCTACGAATAGCCCAGACAGAATTTCAGTTAAGATTTCTGTTTTGCTCCTGGGCTTATATAATGGCTTGCTATGAAGCCAGTTATATATCCGGTCATTTCTCATTAGTCCATTTCCTCCATAATGTTATTGATTGAGATTAAGCCAAGCCCTATCAAGCTAAGGCCTATCATCGCTAGCATTGTTCCGATTGCTAAGCTGATTAGCGTCATGCCGTCAATGGCGGCAATCCCTGCTAACAATAAGACAATGCCTGACATGATTGCTAAGATTCTTGTGATGATAACCATTTCTCATCCCTCCGTTTCTGGCTTTTTCATATATGTGTACGAATAGAGCTTATTGTGCAGCTCCTTTGTTTGCTCATGTAATGTTGCTATAGCTTGCCAATCGCGCTCTTTTGCATCCATAAGTTCACGCATTCTATCAGTTAGCTTTAGATATTGTTCGCGTTCTGATTGTCTTTCTTGCAGTAATTCAAGTTTAGTCATTTCTCATGCCCCCCTTAAAATGCCATGATGAGATAGTTGTTATTATCTAATGGGATTGCGTTTGTATGGTCTAACAATGCCTCATAAAGCTCATCAAAGTTTTCTGCTTCACTGAAAAGATGCCCGTATTGGTCAGCAATCTCATCAGTATCCATTTCTGACCAGTCACAACGAATGGCAATCGGGTCAAAGTCAATTTCTTCACCAGTACATTCTGATAATTCAGTGTACCAGTCAAACAATGCACGCGCCGCGCATCTTGACCATGCCGCGTATTGGTCACTGCATAAAGCATTGATGAATTGAGATTCATTGATTTCAGCTTTAATAGTCATTTGTATTCCCCTTTATGGTTAAGTTTCTGATAAGTATTGGCCTCATCAGCATGGTCATAACCCATGGACGGGCAAGGCCAAGCCCTGCCCGTTTCGGCCTATTATTTAGCATTGCGAAGATATGCGCTATATGACGGCATTCTTTTAAGTACTTCTAATTTGTAACCGTAGTTTTGTTCTAAGATTCTCTTAGCTTGCTCATATTCGCTTGGCCTTGCCGGAACAGTATTAACCGTTGCATAGCCATAACTTGCCGCGCCATGGCCTGATACGCTGTCCCATATGGTTATGTTTTTGTTATGGTCGCATATGAGGTATGGAAAAACAGCGCTTATTTGGCCGTTGTTTTCAAGTCTAAAGCATACTTTCGTTTTCATGATAGTTTCCCCTCTTCTTTGCTGAAAGTTATTCCATCGAAGATTTTAACCAGTAGTCTATTGCGTTCTGTTATCTGGTCGCGTTCTTCTTCAGTTATTGCATAGGGTGAATGGTCGACCTCCCATTGTGTCATGTGTTCAATGGCATCATGCGCTGCGTCCTGCGCTTCCCATTCTGTATCGTATGTTGTGATAGTCGGGTTAGTGTCCAACATATCTGCGTAAACTGCTACTTTATAGAATCTTTGCATTGTTTTATTCTCCCGCATTAGTAAGAAAAGTTAAGACAAAGCTGCCCATGGCTAGCATCCCAATAAGGGCAGCAAAAGGCGCGATAATAGGAAAGTTTAAGGCAAAGCTAGCAATCAATCCTGCCGTTGCTAGCATCACCACGATTAAGTTTAGAAGCATTAAATGAATCATTGTTTTATTCCCCCCTAAAGCTAGCGTTTAGAATATACCATTGTTCAGTTATTTTGTATTGGTCGCGTAACTTGCTAGCAGATTCTTTGTGATGCTTAATGTTTTCGCTATCACTTCCTGAGTGAAACATGACCATAGTCTCATGATACCAAACTTGTTTTTTAATTGCGTTTTGCGTTGTGTTGTTCATTGTTTTGTCCCCTTGTTTAGTTTCGATAAGCCCTACATAGGTAATAGTTTCCGCTTAGTCAATAGGAAAAAAGCATAAAAGCAAAAAAAAGTTTACACTATGGCAAGTAATACCATATAATGGCAAAAAGCATTATTCGTTGGATTACCTGGGATTATGGGATTGAATAGGTATGATTCTATTATTCAAAGCACACGCAAAGACAAAGTTCTTGCGTGGCAATACTAACGGATGATACAGGCAGTGTGGTATTTATGCAACAGTAGTGTGACATTTATGCCACAGTGCATGGGTAGGGGGGGTTCATAATGGGTCATGCACCCCAGCGCGGCCACGCCTCTTATATATACATTAATAGACTATTCTCAGCACACACACGAAGCACAGGAATAACATGACAAAGCTAACCAAACCTAAAACAGACTTAATCATTGCTGGCCTTGCCGATGGGCATACTATCGTTGATGTGTGCGAGGGCGTTGGCATATCTAGGGCTGCTTTCTATAAACGCATGAAAACCGATGAGGAGTTTGCTGGTGCTGTACGCGAAGCCCAGCAGTACAGCGTTGAGAAAGCCATGGAAGAGCTA
>Ga0208767_1002079_pt1 | contig 15442 bp, 11 predicted proteins | sample VirMetDEL_Mar_21_FD_184514 | JGI IMG/M metagenome (GOLD analysis project Ga0208767, IMG submission 184514) | Aqueous microbial communities from the Delaware River and Bay under freshwater to marine salinity gradient to study organic matter... | ecosystem: Environmental > Aquatic > Marine >... | reverse complement strand
AATATGGTTTCTTGATGGAGTACTTGAAGAGTTTATACAAAGAGCTAAATATAGAAAAGGGTTTGAAAACTCTGTAAGATCTGCTGAAAAAGGTAGAGCATTAGGTCTTGGTGTACTCGGATGGCACACATATCTACAAGAAAAAGGTTTACCATTTGAGGGTTTATTAGCACAATATGAAACTAGAAGAATTTTTAGTCAAATCAAAATCGAATCTGAACGAGCTAGTATGGCTCTCGCAGATGTTTATGGAGAACCTCTTTGGTGTGTCGGTACTGGTTTTCGTAATACCCACTTACGCGCTATTGCTCCCACTGTTAGTAATTCTAAACTTTCTGGAAATGTTAGTCCCGGCATTGAACCCTGGGCAGCTAATGTTTTTACGGAACAGTCAGCTAAAGGAACGTTCATTAGGAAAAATCCTACGTTGGTTAAAGTTTTGGAAAAAGCAAAAATCAACACAAAAGAAACGTGGGACAAAATCCTAGCAGATGGTGGTTCAGTACAAGATATAAAAGAATTAGACGACGATACAAAAGAAGTATTTAAAACGTTTAAGGAAATAAATCAATTAGAACTGGTTAGACAGGCTGGTATACGCCAGCAATACATAGATCAGTCAGTTAGTTTGAATTTAGCTTTTCCTAATGAAGCATCACCTAAATGGATTAATCAAGTTCATTTAGATGCTTGGAAAAAAGGAATTAAAACTTTATATTATATGCGGACTGAGTCAGTGCTACGTGGAGATATAGCAAGTAAAGCTATGGAAGACTGCGTTGCTTGTGATGGATAATAATAAAAGGGGATCGTAATGATCCCCTTTTGGTTACAGGAACTTTTGGGTATGGTACGCCCAGTATTATCTTGTTCCTATTTATTCTCCACACGGCTTGCCTGTAGCCACGTTAATCCAGTTTTCTTTTTCAAACCAATCACGTAGAGTAGCCCCTTTTTTACGAGCTCCTTTTACGTTAGACTTGCTAGATCTTTTATACTTACCTTTTGCAGCTGCAGATCTTTTGGCTGCAATTACTTTTTTCTTTTCAGCAGCACTCATAGATCTTACTTTTGAAGCAGGTAAACAAACTTTTGTAGTGCCACCTCCTTTTACTTTACTTTTCTTTTGTAATGGACTACGCATGCTTTCAGCAATTGACAAAGCTTGTTTGTTACCAGTACCTTTACCGTAACCAGCAACTCTATTACGCATCTTATTTGTTTCTGGGCTATGTAAAACCCCTGCCCAACAATGAGCGAGTGGACTAAATTTATTTTTCATTTTTACTTTTACCCATTTTACCTGGTCCTCCAGCCTTAGTACATCTTACACCCCAGCCAGAAGCATAAGCACTAGGCCATACTTTAAATTTCTTTTTAGCCGCGGCTTTACATGCCGGACTTATTTTAGTTCTTTTGATAGCCATGTTAAATTGTTTTATATTTTGTCTTGTTGTACTCGTCTTTATAAGCTTTTAAACATCTGTTTCTATTATCTTCTTCAGATACATAAGATATATGAACCCAATTGGGTTGAGTGTCTGTACCAAATTCCCATATCATTTGATCAAACGATAAATTTTCTTTTATCCAATGATACATCTCTGCATTAGTTTTATAACCATAGACATCATCAATATCAATAGCTTGACCCTTACAATGTTGAGAAGTTTTAGATCCGCCTATAGCAGTATTTAAATCAGCAGATCTAAAAAATGAATTAACTTTTATAGGTCCACCAACCCACTCTCTTAATGGTTCAAATACTTTTTCAGCTAATAACTTCATAGCTTCTATTTGATTTGGATTAGGCGTATTGTCTATGCCTTTACGCTTTGCAGTTTCAGAGTGTATTGCTTCAGCGTAAGTTATGTGATCACTTATCTTCATATTATTCTGTTTCACTAAATACAGCGTAGACATTTATTTTTCTTCTTCTACCTTTTTGTATTGTAGTTATTAATTCTTTTCTGTCTCTTGCTTCTTCTTCTTTAACTTTATAATATTTAGGATTTGTACTATTTAATTTTCTTTTTTTCATTTAATTAAAATTGACTCGCAGTATTTACCTCATCAACTGCTTCTTGTATTTCATTTAAATCTGCCGGTAACATTAAATCTAGTCCTGCTTTAAAAACAGTTTCTTTAATACCATCTTTAAATATAATTAATGTCGGCGCCATACGTACCTTATATTTCTTTTTAGCGGCTGGGCACGCGGCTATATCTGCTCTATAATATATAACATCTTTTAACTCTGACCATTGTTTAAATTTATTTGCATCGTTAAACTTAGCATAAAACTCTACAATTACAGGCTTTGTTTGATCATTACCAAAAGCTTGTTTTTCATTTATTTTATTATCAAAATTATCATCACTTATCCACTCTTGAGCAGATACATTAAACGATATTAATAATAAAATTATATTTAAGTATTTCATATTATCTACCTCTTTGTTGTAGCTCGTACAAACGTTCGTCGATTTTTTCTATAGTCTCTTTTATCTCTTGTACATCTTCTTGAGTATCCATAATTGTTTGGCGAATCAACTCATCTTTTAAGTCATATTCAACTCTATCAATAACTGGTTCAGGTTTTTCCATAGCCAACGCTATATCTGCTTGTAAAGCAAACCACATTGTTGTTAATGAAACAACTCCTCCAATGATTAGTCCTATTGTTTTTAAATCTAATGTTACTTTGGTATCTTCACCTATTTGTTGTGCCATTTTATTTTAATGTTATATTTAATCCTACAGATCCGTTATATATTTTACTATCCCAAAACTTAGTATATTCAGCTTCTGCAAACACACCAATTGATCTGCTTAATTTCCAACCAAATACTATACCAGCTTGATAATCTTCCCACTGATCTCCTTTGCCCATAGCGTGCATAGCGTTATGACCTTCTGCGCTCCAACCATTTCTATGTAGATAACTATATTGTTCGTCGCCTTTTACATACTTGTGATACGGTAATAAGTAAGAACCATAAGCATGAAGCCAGAAATTATTTTTATAATGATACCAGTCAAAACCAATAACAGGTGATATTAAACCAAAGTTATCAAGCTCTGACCAAATCTCTTCATTATATTGATTCATTAAGTCAGCAAACACTGTATCTCTAAATTGTAAATCTGTATAAGCAACAGTATTACCATCTGGATCTATCCAATACCAGTCAGATATTTGATTTCCAAACTGATCTTCTTGTGTATAATATATATCATCATATCCATAATAAAAACCAAGTGTATACCAAGGGTTTACTGGCCAACCGTTTTCATCTGTTTCATTTAACCATATATCTACAGGATTATAACCATAAGGTCTTTCATGTGTACGATATATAGCACCCGCAGATAAACTAAACTTTTTACCAATAGGTAGTTTTGCTCTAAGCTCTGCTGAATTATATTTAAAATCAACTTTACCTTGAGCTCTACTTTCTAATTTAACCATATGATACTTACCGCTATGCTTTATAAAATATCTATGATTTTTATATATTTCATCTCTTGATCTTTCTTTTTCAGTATGAAACACATATTCTAATCCTTTAACAGCAGAATTAGTAGCAGACAAACCTACATTACTTTCTGTTCCATCATAGTATTGTTTACCTTTAATTTCATAATCAAATCTAGCAATTTTTCTAATACCAAAACCATAACGATAATCGAAGTCATAATAAGCTGTTCCATCTATAACTTCTGGAATACTATATAAACCACCATCTTCTGGTGTTCTTACAAAATAATCTTTTTTTTCTTCTTTAGGATTATCTATATCACCCGCTACATATATAGTTCCATATTTTAAGAAATCTTTATATATTTTTTCAAAAAGATTTTGTGAATTTAGTGTAAAATTTACTAAAAATAGTAGTAATGTAAGTAACTGTTTCATTATTTATAGTTTTTAAACATTAATTTATACATTAATTTATTCCAAGCTTCTTGTATTTTATCTACGATTTTTTTTACTTTTTCTTTCATTCTTTTTTTTAATTATGTAATTTATAATTATACCACCTAATGTAGTTGCAACTAAATCTCTAGCATCGAAACCACCATATTTTAAATAATCATAGGTTTCTTTAGCAAACCCAGCTATAAATGAAGTTCCCATTGGTAAATTCATTTCATTAGCTACTACTTCAGTAGTTGCTCCAGCCGCAAAATGATAGTATTTATCTTTACCTATAGATTGTGAACTAGCACAACCCACAGTAACCACCGCAAAGAGGACAAGTATTTTTTTCACTCATGTTAATTTATTTTTTTATACTCTATTTTTTTATAAAGATCTTTACTATTTTTTGTTTTTCTAGCTGGAGGTTTGTTGGTACTGTTTTCTTTATCTAAACCTATTTCCCAGTCTTGCCAACCGCCAAGCAAAGCTAGTCTCTCCCATAATTCTAAATCTTGTCCTGTTGCATCTGTAACGTTATTAACTTTTTTAACTAATCTATCTAAAGGTATATTAGTTAAAGCAGATATAACATTTGCTGCTGCTAAAAATGCTGGGTTGTCTAAACTCCAACCACCGTTTATCATTTCTTCTTTATCCCATTGATATGATCTAGCTGCTTGATTTATTCTTGAAAGCTTTGAAGATATAGGTGGAGATAATTTTGTAATCTCGTACCCTACTTTTTCAAGCTTTGGTCTATCTTTTTCTAATTCTTTTTGTATTCTTATTATAGAGTTTTTACCTACAGAAACTATTGCTCCGCCAATACCACCACCTCTTAATAATGAATCAGCCATACCGTTTGCAATACCTATATATTTATCTATTTTTTCTTCATCTTCTGGTTCTTCATCACCAAATGCTAAAGCAAATATAGCTTGTTGTAACGCATTGAATATTAAGTTTTGAACAAAACCATAATATAATATTTTAGATATGTTAGTTCTAGCGTCGCCTCTACCAGCTCTTAAATCCATAGCTGCCTTCTTAATTAATCTAGCATACTGCATTGGCGTGTTACCAAACGCTAATATTATTCTACCTAACGGTCCAGCTTGTTGCATTGATATACGGTCTGGTCTACTTGACTGCTGGTTTTCTTCTGATACCTCTCTCCAATCATTAAGCGCTTGTTTTTCTGCAGCTGTTTGATCCATGCCTTGCTTGACGTAAGTATTGATTCTGTTTCTATAAAATGTAGCACCACCAGAAGCAATAGCAAAGCTATCTGCTATTTGCGTAGGTAAGAAACCTAGTTCAAGTAATCTACTTATAACTCCTTGAACACCACCTTGCTTTGCCATGTCAGCAATATCCGCTTCATTTACATTTATTCTTAAACCACTTCTACGTTCTTTCAAGAAGTCAGAGTTCATAAGCTTCATAAAGTCTGACCAATATTGTTTTTGATTTGCAAATGCTTTTGCTGCGGCTAGTGGATTATTATCACTAAAGTTTATATAGTTTATAGATGATATAGTTTGTAACAATGCTGATCTAGTATTGAAGAACATGATAGTACCTATACTATTTGTCAACCAATCTGTAAACTTACCAGTTAAAGTATCACCAGCAAAGTTTCTATTTCTACCAGTCTTCATACGTTGTAGCATGTTTTCTAACGCTTCTCTGTATGGTTTACCATATGCAGCTTCTAGTTTATTTAAATTCTTTTCAGAAAATATTATATCTACATTTTGTTGCCATCTTTCTAAATACTTAGATCTAGTAGTAGTGTTTAAACCTTGTAATAAATCAGTAGTTATACTACCAGCTGGCCAACCAAATTTAGGTTTAATATAGCCATCACCTTTATTTATATTTATTAATTGATCAGCAAATACTTTTAACTCGGCGTCATTAGTTACATAATCAGTTAAGTCTTTTAAATCGGCCTTGCTAATACCAGGAACCTCCATACCTTGAGTGTTCCATATATAAACTCTTACAGCTTGCTCTCTAGTGTATGGTTCACCTGGAACTTTCTTACGTAGATTTTTAGGAACGATTTTCAATTGTTTTTTAAGCATCTTATAATCGTTCATTAAAGCTAGTCTTGAATTAGATACGTTCTGCATAGCTCTACTGTATGGATCTAGCAAATGCATTTTATACCAAGCCATTTGACTATCACCAAGTTTACCTTTAGCAAGGGTAGCATATAACAAACCTACAAAGTCTTCTGCTGATGGTGGTATAAAGAATTTAAATCTACCTTTACCAGCTCCAGCAACTTGTGCTTTAACTCTACCATATTCTTTTTGTGAAGCAATACCTGTTTTAGCCTCTATAATATTATTAAACTCTTTATCTAAATCTACAGAGTTGCTAAACTTAACATAAGCTTGTCTAACTTTTGACTTAACATCCAACACGCTTAATGCGTCGCGTACTGCTTTAACATTTTTATAAGCATCGTCTGCAAAATAAAAATCATTATAACCTTCAGCAGCTTTACCTACAACCCATCTAGCTTTAGCTTCAGGTGTACCATCTGCTAATCCAACTATATTTTTAACAGGTATATCTAATCCAATACTTTTTAAGAATTTGTGTATTGGTTCTGCCGCAGCCATTGGTCTAGCTGTTAATATAAATACATTTTGATTACCAAACTTTTTATTACGAGCTATAGCTTTTTCAAACATAGGACCTTTAGCTCCTTTAGTAACACTATCAAATTCACTAAAATCAAACTTAGCCCCTTGATCCATTAAATCTAAAGATTGTTTAGCAAATTGCGTAGCTGTTAATTTACCTTTAGTACCATCTGGCAATGTATATAAAACGTTAGATTTAGTAGTAGCTAAAGTATCATCAAAATCCCATATACTAATGCCTTTAGATTCTGCATCTATATTTCTAGCGTTATCAAAAGCTCTATCTAATCTTCCTAAATCTTGTATTTGTTGTTGATTAACGTCTGTTTTACTTAACTTCATTCCAGCTGGTTGAAGTTTATTATTAGATACAGCTGCTTTTTTCTGAGAATTAATTATAGTTTGAGTTGAAGGCTGACCACTTGCATCAATATTAAATTTTTCTTGGAAGTTTTGATTATCTAATCCTATTATAGAACCAGGATTTATACCTCCATCTATCATTACAACTATATCGTTAAAGTATCTTTGCCACCAATTACCATTAACAACACTCCAGTTGTCCGGCATTCTTCTTTGTAAACTATAACCCGCAGCTGTTCTTGCGTTTCTAAGTTTATCGTCCATAGCTTTATCTAGAGCTATAACTTTATAATTATCAATTATTAAATCATAAGCTGTATTAAAATCAGCGTTAGATAAAGAAGCATCTAGTAAATATAAATAAGCCATGGTAGCAGGCATAGCATGTTCGTACTCATATCGAGATCCTGTTATTATATTAGAATATCCTATTATTTGAGCGCCTAGTTTGTGCCAATGACTAGTATCATTTGCTACAAAACCTAGATAAGTAGCTATAGCAGAAGCAGATTTCTTATCTTTTTTTATCTGAGAGTTTATTCTTTCCCATAATGCTCTATGTATCTTGCCAACTTTATTATTAAAATCTTTTATTTTATTTATATTATTTTTTATAGTTTGAGGATTTTTTAATAAAGTTTTATAAGAACCTCTTAATGAATATATATCTTCATCTTTAACCCCTGGTATAGATTCACCATATTTAATAGTGTTATCATTTTTTAATTCTTTTATTCTTTTAACAAACTCTTTCCATAAAGGATTTTTAGAACTCATTAATAAATTTTTAGAACTACTAGTAAACACTGTTCCAACACCTGGTCCAAAAAACATTGCTTTAGGACCTAATATAAATACATTATCTTTTAAAGCCTGCACAAATGTTTCTATATCTTCAATAGATTTTATTTTGAATGTAGATGGTAAGCCGTATGTTTTTAATATTTTATCTTTACCATTATATTCTAAATTAAACGTGTCGCTTACGTTTATAATGTTGTTAACATTTGTTTCGCTAAACATTAATTTAGGTTTGCCTTTAGCTATTTCAGCTTTAGCCCTTGCTTTAACTTCTGGTTTAATAGCTACATCAGCATCGACTATTTCTCTAGCAACTACATTACCCAAGTTTCTAGCATACATTTCTAATAAACCTTTCATTGTTTGAGCTTCTGCAGATCTTGGTACAAAGTCAGGATCTACTTTACCATCTTTAATACCAACTGATTCTAAAAATGTATTACGATTATAAGGTTTTAAAGTCCACTGAAAATTATTACCAACTCTTTTACCTTTAGTATAAAATGTTTTTAATAAATTTCTTGGTATACCCGTTGGCTCACCACCTTTACGAACAACTCTACCGGTTGGCCCTTCAATTTCTACAACTTCTCTATTAGCTTCTGTAAATAAATTTTTAAGTGTTGGTTCGTTTTTAAGTATCCAACGTTGTATATCAGAGATATTATCACCTTTACGTAAATTATCTTTTGGATTTGAAATACGACTTGTAGGAATATTAAAAAATGCAGCCACTGTTTTGTATGGCGCTATATCTTTAAGTTCTTTATATGTAACCGTAGCAACGTCTACGTCTTTATCTGCAATGTTTTCTTGAACTTCTGTTACAGCATCTTGCTTAACATCCATTATTCTAAATGGATCAATAGCTTTTTTCTCTGGTTTTACAGGTGTTTCAACGACAACTTCTTCAGCGACAACGCCTCTAGCTTCTGTAACATCTGCTGTAAACTCTTCCCCAAGTACTCTTCTCGATGCTTCAATTGTTCTTGCTGGTAGAAATTTATTTATGTATGCCGCAAGAGGAACATTTGATGTTGGTTTATAAGACTGTATTAAATCTAATATCCCACGCTCTCCTGTTTCTATTTCATCAGTAAGTAATTGTCTATCAAAGTTAGGAGCATCTTTTCTTCTTTCTACAAGTTTACTTACAATAGGTTTGAATTGCTGTATAATATCAAAAGCACCAGCAACACCTTGTGATTCATATATTTCTTGCACTCTAGTTGAAGCAGCTTCAGTTCTAGATTCTTTTATAATAGCTTCATCTGTTTCAGCTTTAGCTTCTGTCGTTACAGCTTCAGCTTGAATATCTAGATCAGCAAAGTTTCCATCTTTTATAGACTTACTAAGGCTTTGTATAAAGCTTACTACATCAGGTGGTCCTTGAAAAAATAAAGAATTTTTCTTACCAGTTAGTTTAGATACAATGCTATTTATATTAGCACCTACAGCAGATAAAAAGTTTTTATTGTTTTGGTTTTCTATATCTAATCTAGCAACTTCTTCTAAATAATTAGTTAATACTTCTTCTGAACTTTGACCAGCTGTTTGAGCAGATAATCTTCTAGCTGCTGATTCATTATTTTTCTTTAAATAATCTAATATTGTTGTAGCTAAATTATTATAACCAGCTTCGTCAATACCTAAACTTTCCATAAATATAACATGGCCAAGCTCATGTATAGGTGTTCTGGTTTTACCGTTGTTTAAAGCGTTTGTTTGTGAAACTAATACAGTATAATTTTTATTTCCTAAACTTATAAACGCGCCGTTAGACCTACCGCTATTAACATTATCTTTTAAATCATTAAATATTTTATCTCCTTTAGCTTGAGATACATTACCGTTTTCTATAGCAGTATCTATATCTTGTCTAGCTATAACTAATAGCTCAGCATTGTTTTCGCTAAACTTGTAATTAATTTTAGCTCCATATCTTTTAGCTAGTTTCTTCGCAGCTTTAGAAGCTTGCTCATTACTCTCTTGAAGCTTATCTATGTTATATAACTTCTGAGCTTCTTTATCTATTTGCTTTTGATCTGTAACTCCTTTAGTTGTTAACTTGTTTTTAGCTAGTTCTCTATATTTGTTTTTAACTTTTTTAGATTCTACAGAAAAAACATTTTGAAAATCATTTTTAAACTCTTTTCTTTGATTAGCTAGTTCTGAAAATCTATTTTCATATATACTTAATAGTTTTGCTTTTTCAGAATTATTTAAATCAGTTCTTTCTAATATTGATTTAACTTCTAATCTTATATTTTCTTGAGCAGATGTAACGAGCTTATATAACTCAAAACCTTCTGGTGTAAGTTTAGTAGCTAAATCATTTTCAATTTTATTTAGTATATCTGAATTACTTTCAGTTAAATTATTTATTAAATCAACTCTAGTTTTATAAGCTTTAGTTCGCTTATCCATACCTTCTATTTCATTATTAAGTATAGATATGGCAGATTCATTTTCTCTAAACTCAGACATTGTATTATAGTCTGTCATAGAAGCTAACGCTGCGCCTTTTAATATTGGAACACCACCTAAACTAAGAGATAATAAACCTCCTGTCACAGCTCCTTCAGGCACGTTATCAAAAATATTTTGAAGATTCATCTCTCCTCTTAAAACTTCAATACCATTTTGAGTAAACACAGTTGATCCTTCTAATACAAATTCAGCAGCTGTTTGTTCTAATAAATCTGGTCCTTTTGCTTTTAAATAACTTTTAGCACCATCAAAAAAAGCTTTAGAACCTATATCATCAAGATTAGAAAAAGCAGTATTAAATATTCTCAATGTATTTAAACTACCAAGCCCTGCTTCTGCAGCTCCAAAACCTAACGCTGTTAATCTTTTTTCAAAATTACCTGTTTCACTACCTCTTTGCTGGTCAAGAGTTTCTATATCATTTATTTTTTGACCATAACTACCAGCACCAATTAATCCAATACCACCGTAACCTAACGTTAATTGAGCTAATACAGGTATTTGACCAGCCATAGACTGCATGTAGAATTTCCCAAAATCAGAAGGACTATTAAACGCATCTTCAAAAGCTACTTGAGGTGCGTAGTCTTCTTCAAGATCTTTCATAGCTTTGTTTTGAACTTGTTTAGATATTTCTGCTATTTGATTTAACTCTTTATAATCAGCTATATTAACAAGGTCTGCGCCAAATCTTAATATACCAGCAGCTGAAGCAGCTCCAGTTTTAGTTACTATGGCCCCTAATTGATCTAAAAAATCATAATTTTTTCTTAACCAATTAATATCTAGTTTAAATCCTTCTTGTTTATTAACTAAATCAGTTAATTTTTTTGAAGTATTTTCTATAAAATTATATTTTTCTTTTACTTCATTAATACTCTTGCTATATAAATCATAGAAATCTTTAGTAATCATTACACCGTTTTCCAGTGTAACTATATTTTTTGCTTTTTCTTCAACTTGTTTTTGAAGTTGTTGCACTTGTTGAACAGCTACAGGAGATTCTATACCATCAGCTCTTCTTTTATTTACCTCTTCAATATCTTTGTCTAACTTGTTTTTAAGTTTTAAAAACTCTTGAACCTCTGGGAAAGCTTTAGGAACAGGCGCGGATAAATAATCATTAAAGCTTAATACATTTTTATACGCTGAAGATTTAGGCAGTTGATCTAAAGCAATGTTTAAATCAGATTTTAATTCATCTAATTGATACGTACCATCAACAAATCTTTTTTTAACTGTGTCACCAAGCTTTATTCTAGTCTCTTCAGGTAGAGTCTTAATATAATCATTGCGTTTCTTTTCTTCAAGATCTTGAAACTTATTGTTTAAAATTATTTTTCTAGCCTCTGTATACACATCTTGTAGAGCAGGATCTGTTTTACCTTGTGCTTTTAAATTAACTCTAGCCTGTTTTAATTCTGCTTCATAAGGCTGAGTCATTATAGGTTTCGCAAAGCCTTTTAAATAATCAGATCCACTACCTAAATATTCTTTAACAGGTTTAAAACTAATATCTTTAACCTGGTCTTCTAAGTTTAATTTTTCTTGATCTGTAATACGAACAGCGTTTTCATATTTAGTTTCATCAGTTTCTTCTGGTGATTCCAAAGAAATACCTTCCAAACTTGAAACCAAACTCTCGGATGCTATTACCGGTTTGGGTACTACATTTGCATCCACGTTTGGAGCACCCTCTATCTTTACTTCTTCTTCTTCTAATAAAATCGCTTCTGGATTTGTTTGAATAAATAAGTCTACTTTATCATCAGGTATATTATAAACCTTATTGTTAGCTTTGTATTTTGGCATAATTATATTTTATTGTTGTATTATAAAATCCTCAAATCGATCTTCTTCTTTTATAGTAACATATTCTCTAGCTTTTTTCCTGTCAGCTGTGTTATAAGCGCCAGAGATACCGTCTATTAATTTTTCAATATCAACTGGATTGTCAATATCTATTGTTATATCATCTAATTTACCTACACCAATTTCAAAATCAACAAGAAACTTTCTTTCACCAGTGCCTTCAATTGGAGTAACATTAACAATTCTATTTCCACCATATGATCTACCAACTAAATAATTAATTGTATCTTTAGTTATACCATCATATATCTCTTTTGAAAGATCAACTGTTTCATCTTTTTTACCAGCAGAAGTAGCTTTACTTATTTTTGTTTCTTTAATATAATATTTAGTTTCACCGTCTACAACTTCTGTTCCCAGCTCTATTTCACTATTTTTGCCTTTTCGTGGATAAGTTCCTTCAGCAACTATTTTTATTTCTCTATCCATAAGTTGTTTTTCTAAAAACGCAACTTTAGAATCCATACTTGATTTAGCCCAGTTATCTTTTGTTACAGTGTCTCCCCATTCTAACTTATCATTTACGTATTCTATTTGTTGATCAACCGTGCCAGTCAAAACATCTTGTATATATCCTTTTATTTCATTTTTAAAAACAGTATTATCAGCTATTAAATCAGGATCATAATATTGTTTTGTTGTTAAAATATTTTGATTACCTTTTATTTTAGAATCATAAGAAGTTTCAGTAAATATATTAGACAATATATTTCCGCTGGTGTCCATTATTCCAGCTGTTTGCATAGCTTTTATTCCGTCAAAATCTGGTAATGTTTCTTCTATTAAATCACCATTCCAGTTATTCATGTTTCTTTCCCACTTAAAAGTAATCATACCGTTTCCATCTACTTTAAAATCATCATCGTTAAATAAACCAGCTTCTTTACCTGTTTTATAAAAATCACTAAACCTATTCATTTTCATTGTCAAAGAAAGATCATCACCTTTGTATGACGGTGTTACTTCTACACCAGGTAAAGATTTACCATCAAGAACTTGAGCTGCTAAAAAGTTTTTATATTTTTCTACGCCTTGTCCTTTAAAATTATATTTATTACCTAAATTAGTAGATGTAATCTCTGATGCTGGTTCTAGGTTTACTTCTAAGTTGCCAAGTTTATTTAATGCATTATTTTCCCAAGCAGTGTAATCAGATATATTTTTTCTATACTGTTTACCTTGTTCAAAAGAAATACCACCCATAGCTAATGCAGCTTGTTGTGGTATTATTTCTTGTAATTTGTTTGTAGCGTTTTGTTTTAATAAATCAGCAACTTCTTTAGGTAGATTTCTTTTAGCTATTTGTGAGTCTAAATTCTTTTCATATTGTAAAGCAGTCATGTTTAAAAGCTTTTGATACGCGGCTTTTTTCTTTGCAGCATCAGCCATAGCCTGAGCTTTTATTTTAGTGTAATCTTTGTAAGCATCACCTATTATAGCTCCTACTCTATTTAATCCTTCTGCCCATATTTGAGCTGATCTATCTATTATTATTCTTGGATTTCTGTAACTCATAATATTTTTTTTAACCTCCTATTCCAAATGATGGTACCTGATAATTAGAAAAAAGGTTGTAACTGCTACCACCTCCACCACTTGCACTTGCCGCGCTATTTCCCATAGCAGCTGCAGTTATAGCAGCAGCATCAACAGTGGCTTGAGCTGTTATTCCTGTTCCAACTAAACCAGCTATATTACCTATTGCTCCTGTTATTGCTGACGCGCTAGCTTGATTTGCGGCTGCTTCAGATGCTCTAGCTTGATCTAACATACCTGATGCTCTATCTAATTCAGCATTTGTTCTAGCTTCTTGAGCTTGGAACACAAATTGTTTACCAGCTGCTTCAGCTGTTTGTAGTCTCTGTGCTTCAGCCATTTTTTGTTGTATAAGTGTTTGCTCTCCTTGAGCTCTTAGTTTTTCATTATTAGCTTCTTGCTGTTCAATACTAGCCGCTACTTGTTTCTTACTTGACAACGCTGCTTGAGCTAAAGCTGTAGCACCACCAGCACTAGCACCAGTTGCTCTTAATGTATCTAATGTATTTGCTAAAGCTATATCAGTTTGCTCCATTTGTATTTCTGCTGCTTGAGTAGCAACACCCATTTTTTCAAATGGATTTTCTAGCATACCACTCAAGTCAGTTACACCTTCGTAAGGATTTATAACCTCTTGTCTATTAGCAAGGATAGAGTTAAGCTTAGCCTCAACTCTCATTCTATCACGCCTTGCTTGTCTAGCAGCTTTATTTGCTTTAGATGCTCCAAAAATACCACTTACTACAGAAGCGCCTATTCCTAAAGCCATTAATGGTCCTGCCATAATTTTTAAATTTTAATATGATGATTCAACATAATTAGATGATACAGCAAATAATTCTTTTAATCCACCTGGATCAGTTGTATCATCTGTAGATACTTTAACTGTAGCAAAATATCCTTTTATACCTGTCATTTGAGATCCATAATTAACCTCAGCTGTAGATGCCGTAGAATTATTAACTAAATTTGCTACATATTTATTTTCTTTTCTATTAAATCCAGCTCTTTGTCTTGTATAACCTGGATTAGCTACTCCAAATACAGAAGTGTAATCTGCAGGTAAAACAATTTGATTACTAGCTGGATTAATTATATATTCACCTTCTTGGTAACTATATACTTTATTTGTAGTATCGTTAGAGTTTACATATACATTGTTTACATCATCTAATCCTGTAGGATCTGATATAAAACTTGTAACCTCCCAACCGTTACTACCTTCATAACTTATTGTTTTAAAATTCTTAGACAAACTAACGTTTGGATTAAATACAAAAGTTATACTTGTTTTATTATTTACTCCATAAAAATTACCACGACTAACTGCATTGGAATAATGCAACCATAATTGATCTCTTTTAAGAGTATACATATTATTTTTCAAACTAAATACATGGTCGGGTTTAAAATCAAAGAAGCTAACCCAACCTCTTACGTTTTCATCAAAAGATAAAGTTTTATATTTATCTAAAAATGATAAGTTATTTGTTTGTGTAGATACTACATATTGTTTATTATGAGCATCCCAGCCTCCTATAACTCTACCTTCGATGTTAGTATTAACAGAATTAAATTCATCTCTAAAATAATCATACATACCGTATTCAGATATTTCTGTAATACCATCTCTTGATAATCTTAGTACAGCGTTTCGATTTCTGTCTGTAAAATATTTTCTATAACCGTGTACAGCAAAGCTTTGTGGATCTTTACTTATACCATATTCACCAGCATAAGGAACTATTTGACCTATTACCAAACCTATTTGGCTAACAGCTGAGCTGGTACCAGC
>Ga0208767_1002074_pt1 | contig 15450 bp, 17 predicted proteins | sample VirMetDEL_Mar_21_FD_184514 | JGI IMG/M metagenome (GOLD analysis project Ga0208767, IMG submission 184514) | Aqueous microbial communities from the Delaware River and Bay under freshwater to marine salinity gradient to study organic matter... | ecosystem: Environmental > Aquatic > Marine >... | reverse complement strand
AGTAGTTAGTGGATTTTTTTTCTGGCAGTTTTTAATTTTCAAAATTTTACAAAAAATATAAAAAAATAAAAAAAATAAAAAAATATGAAAAAATATCATTTTTGTAATTTTTTAGAATTTTTGTAAAATCTTGAAAATTATTAAAAAAAATTTACATAAAAAAATTGACTTAAAAAAATTACTAATTAAATTGACTTAAAGATAAAACAAATATATATAATTATAAATAAAATGAGTGAAGTATATTTTCCAAAAAATGTTTTTAAAAATATATTAGATTATTGTGGAGAACCATTACCTAAAAACGGATACGGAGGGTCAGGTTATGGTTGGGAAGCAACGAAAGTATATTATAGACAGAAAAATGGAAAAATAGCATATAGAATAGAAAGATTAATAGTTAAATGTAAAAATTGTGGGCGTAAATATAGTAATACAGGGTATAAATTTTGTAGTGATTGTTATAAAATTAAAAAATACGAGGGTAAAATTAAGAAAAATAAAATATTAAGTTATAGTATAATGAATATTAAAACGCCTGTTAAAGATGTAAAAGACAAATTTTACTCTAAATTTAATTTTAACGACATGAAATTAACTTCATTAGAAGAAGATGATAATTTAAAAATTATTGCTATTAGAACTTTTAAAACTAAATTTGGCGATAGTTATATTATTTTAACTGATGACATGAAGTTGTATATTAGTAATAAAAAAATTAAAAATTACATAGATAATAATTTTAAAAACTTCGATGGTATTTATTATAGAAATAAAGTTTTATTTAATGTAAATATCGGTAAAGAAGATGAATATAATGGGCATAAATATAATGAAATTGAAGTTTATTAATATCTTTTTTTATTTCTTTCATAATTATAATTAATTCTTTTAGTTAATTGATATGCTCTATATTTTTCGGCAAATATTTCGTAGAAACCTACACCGAAAGATAAGAGGATATAATAATACCCTATATTATATAATATCATATATATTATATAATATATATTAATATAGTATGTATAAACCAAAAGACAAAAAAAAGAAAGGGAAAATACCAGAGAGATTTGTTGATTTATCTAAATTACAAATTAAAAAATCCGTTTTAGAAAAAAAGAAAAAAGTAAAAGTAAAATTTTAATTTTTCTAACTTATAATTATATATGGGCAGTGTTTTTTCCTATGAAGAAGAACGTAAATATATTAGTCATACTAAATTTGTAGAAAATGATTTAAAATATGTTAAGGACAAAAATAAAAATTTTTGGTTAGGTGAAAAATGTAAGAAATTAAATATAGAGCAAAATATTATATCAAGTTTTTAACACTTTTTGATATACTTTTTTCTAAAAAGTATGTATAATGATAAGTAGAAATCAAAGATTAAAATATAAGTATAATTATAGAAGATATGGAAAAAACATTAATACCAGTAATAGTTGTTTCAAGTTTTTGCGTCGGTTATTTAGTTAGGAGTTATTTATTTATTAAAGACAAAATAAATATTGAAGATGTAGATTTATCTTAAAAAAAAATATCCTTGTTTATTATATATAATGAACGGATATTCAATAAACGACCAAATTGCCTGTATAGTTGAAAGAAATAAAGGAACTCCTGTGAAACAATATCACAATTATGCTAATTCATTTTTAAAACCAACAGATAATCAATTACTTAATGAAATTAACAATAATTTGTTAAACCCTAAACAACCAACACCTCCATTAGGTGATGATACACAACCAGCATACTCTCAACCTGATAGAACAGAATATATTAGAAAAACACAAGAAGCAGGTACACGAGTTAGAGAAGCAGAAGATCGTGTTAGAGAAAAAGAAAAACAATACACAGAAGCTGTAAAAAGAAGTGAAGAAGCATCAAAAGTTGTAGGAGCATTTAAAAAACGAGCAAGAGCATCCAAAGATTTTAGAGAACATATAAATGATTTATGGATAAATCATTTTAAAGATAATGAACAATCCGTATTAAGTGGGAAACCTATTGATGCTAAAAGAAAGAAAAATTCATTAACTAGTAAAATTAAAGCTTTTGATTATGAAGGTAATGGATTACCTCCTTTAAGGGTAGATATGGAAAAAGAACAAGACACCCAAGATAAGAGGAGAAAAAGTGAAAAAGTTGTTAATGAAGGTGCTAATAAAAAAATAGCAGAAGCGAACCAAAGAAAAGGTAATTTAGTTAATAAATTAGCAGATAAAATTATAAAAGATGGTTATAATAAAAACCATAATCATAAAAAAATTAATAAAATGGAAGTTAAACAAGAATCAAGAGATTTTATTAATAATTTAGAAGATATACATGAAAGACAAGAAGATGAAGTAAAAAGGCAATACAAGATTACACAAGCAAGACTAAAACAAGTAGTAAAAGGATTAAAGAAAGAAAAAGAAAAGAAAGTGGTAAAAGGTAATTATGATATGGTAAATAGAATGAAAGAACTAGAAAAATTAAAACAAGGTAAAGCAAAAAAAGCGAAGGAGGACTTATAGATGCCGATATAGGTTCTCCAAAAGATTTAATCCCTGAACTGGATTATGAAACGGCAAGAGATAGTGCTAATAAAGTATATAATAATGATTTAAAAAAAAGAGATATTTCAGGATATAAATTAGTTAAATCATTAAGTAATGATGAAAATTCAGTTTATGTTAATAAAGATGGCACAGATGTTATATTTGCCCAAAGGGGTAGTCATACGGCAAAAGACTGGTTATATGATGATGTTAGATTAGGAGCAGATGAATTAACAGATATTTTTGAAAGGAATACAGGAATACCTGTAAGAAAAGCAGGAGATAAAGTATTTTTACCGAAAAGAGAAAGAAGAGAAAAAACAAATAAATTATATCTTAAAATTAAGAATATGTTTCCAAATGCTAATATTCATTTAACAGGACATTCTCTTGCTTCATCATTAACAAAACATATTTTACATAAACATGATGATAAAAATATTAGAGGGTATGGATTTAATTCAGCACCTCATAGAGATTTTGAAAATAAGATTAAGAAAAAATATGATTATAGATATATACCTTATAGAAGTAAATCTAATATAGGAACAGGAGATATTGTTAGTTCATTACATGATGCCTATTATCCAAATGTTAGAGAAATTAAAACAAAGAAAAAATATCATAAAGATCCATTTTCATTACATCTTATGGATAATTTTTATTAAATATTTTATTTTTAAAAAAAGTTTATAATTAATAAAATAAATATATTATATTAATTATATATAATGTCAGTAGAAAGTCTAGAATTCAAAAGCAATTTAGAACATACAAAAACCGAAAATATGGATATAGTTAATTTTTATCCTTCTAATGGAGCAAGTTTCGTTATACCTAACGATAACCATATTGAAATTCCAATTCCAGTTTGTAAAAATGGTTTCCTTGACCCTAGAAGTATTAGACTTAATCTAAAATGGAAACCATCTTTAACAACCACAGCAACAACTTATAATGTTGTAGCAACACAGGCAGGAAGTCAAGGAATTATAGATAAGTTAGAAGTATGGAATGGAGCAAATTTGATAGAAGAAATAGACCATTATAATAGAACTTATGCTGTTTTACAAAAAATGTTTAGTAATAAAACACAACAGGCTGGGAATGCTTCTTGTCGTGATAGTGCTATTGCCCCTATGGGAAACCAAATTGTGTCAGGTGGAACTGGTTTTGTTTCTTTATATGCCCAAAATATGCCTTCTGTTGGTAATTTATTAGGCAGTCAAGCAGGAATGAACACAGACCCACAAGAAGCAAGTATATCATTCGAATTAAGTGATCTTCTAGGAGCATCCGCCTCTAAACTCCTTCCTTGTGGATTAACTAATCCTTGGCGTATCCGTATTTATCTTGCTAAAAATGTAGTTAATGTTTTTAATATTCAGGATATGGATGCCACAAGAACAGCACCACCACAACAGGCAAGTATATCATTTACTGATGGTAAAGTAACTATTACTGATGTTAGTGTTAGTGCCAAACAATTAACTTATGATGATGAAACTATGAATAAATTGTTAGAAGCAGTTAAAAAAACTGATGGAGTTCTTCATTTTAATGGCACACAATTAAGACCAATTTCATCACCATCTAATTACCAGAGTGAAGTTCAAGTAATTCTAGGAAATGCCCAATGGACTAATTTAAAAGGTATTATGTGTTTCCCATACTATTCAGTATTAAATCAGAACGGCGACCCATACGGATGTTACGCGAACGGATGCTATCAGGCAAGACTTCTTGTAGATGGTGTAGCACATCCACTAGGACAACCTGTTGGGAATGGTGATAGTCAGCACCCTGAAAGAAGTTTAAGCGAATTTATCATGTCATTAATGAATTGTAATAGAACAACTTGTAAAATATACTCTGCAAAAACTCAATTTACAAGAGGTAAAAACCCTACTTATACAGCATCACCAACTGGAACTGAATTAAATTATTCTTGGGTAATGCCATGTGGCACAAGTAATTGTAATATATATCAGTGGGGTGTAGTTCCACAAGATGCCAGTCCAGCTGTAATCGGTAATAATGCCACTAATCTTTATCCTAATAAAGCAGTAGGTAAAAAACAATTTAGTAAAGTTCCACCTTTCTGTGGTTGGGGTTTCCGTTTAACAAGTTCAGAACACGGCAAAGAAAATGTCGGTATTAACACAGAAGCACGACAGGTAGTTGTAGGACTTCGTCAATCTAATACTATTACCAGTGACCCAGCAGGTGTTGAACTTTTAGCAGTCCAGCAGGTAGGTGTTAGATATGTTCTTGATATGAATAGAGGAAGTATTGAAGTTAAAACAAATTATTAAGTGCTTTTAAATACTTTTTTAGAAAAAGTATAATGTAGAAAATTATAATTATTTTTTTCTAACTATATATTATAAAAATGAACACAATTGACAGATTTGAAGGATATAACAATATTGGTGAAGAATTTGTGCCATTAAGAACCGAAGCTGGAAGACAAAATGCAGAACGCATAGAACACGTATTTTTTAATAAATCAACAGGATCACATGATTTAGTTGCCCAAACTACAAGAGAAAATCGTAAGCAACGCCAAAAACCTTATAAAAAAGGTTATCAAAATACCCAAGAACCATACAATAATATAGGAAATGTACAGAAAGGAGGACAATCTGTAAGAAGTGGCGAATATGTATGTAAAGCAATTGGAGGCGTTATGTCCTCTAAATTAGAACGCCGTAAAAATCGTCGTAATTCTTATTAAAGTAGTTTTAAAAAAACTACGGCAAAACACTTTTTTTGACATACTTTTTTTTAAAAAGTATAATTATATTTAAGAAATATTATAAGATATAAAATATTATTATATGTTATAATATAGAATGGTAAACACATATAACGCACATACGCAAAAACATAGAATTTATTTAAATTCTACAAATGGAGAAAGTAAAGACGATTATGGAAATAAAAAAATAGTAGATACAGGTTTAGCGAATATGATTTCATCACCCAGTCAAGAATATCAATTAGCGTTAGTTAAGGCAACAATACCTTCCTCAATAGGTATTTTTCCACCTGACACCCCAAAAGAAGATGCTTTTAGAATTGATAAAGAATTATCAGGGGATAGTAATTATAATATAGCAAGTCATTTTAAGGGTAGTAATGTAGCAATTTCACTATGGACAGATACGACTTTTGGAACAGGTTTAGGTAATATGAATATTAAATTTTGTGATGATGGTGAAGATAGTAATGTCCAAATTACAGGAACAACCTTTTATAATTTTAGTGCTAATTTATCATTAAGAAGTAATATGGACGATTTATTATATATATTAAATGAAAGTGCTAAAATACTAAATCCCACAGGTATAACAGAAGATATTTTTACAACTAATTCATCAGGTTTAACAGGGGGTATAGGTTTAGATCAGTTAGTAATGGTAAAAACAGGTTATGTTGCGGTATTTCATTATGGTTTTAGTAATAGAGATGTATTAAGAGCATTAGGAATGGCAACAACTTATAACTCAACATTATATATAGAAAGTAATGGACAAAAAATAGGTGCGGAAGCTCCTGCAAGTATCCCATCACATTTATCAAATGTTTTATTAAGAACTGATTTTAACACAAATAGTTTTTTAAGTGCTGATAATGGAACTCATAATATTGTTGCTTGTATCCCTATTGAAAATGTTAGTAATCTTGCTAAACATACTATGGTTACAAGTTTATCTGTTACAGAACCAAGTGGAGAAGGTGAAGATTTTGTTACTAATAACTTTACATTAAAACCATCACAAACTTACAATTACCAAAATAAAAATTTAGTAGGATCTCATAAAACAATTAATACAGATAGTATAGGACATATTACTATTGAACTAGTAGATATAAATGGAGAAAAACTTAATTTAAGAGGACAAAATTATTTTGTAGAACTAGAAATTATTACAACAGGTTCAATTTAGTGCTTTTGATATACTTTTTAGAAAAAAGTATAAAAAAGTTTTATCCTTATAATTATTTTAAAAGTATATAGTATAATGAGTAAAACTACAAGGATATATTTACATACAACAGATAGTATAGATAATCAGAATGTTGAAAAGAAAAATCATGCTGACTGCACATTTGATTTAGGTAATGCTAATATAGTAAAAAATAAAGGAACTAATATGACAATAGCACTTGTAAGGGCATCAATACCTACTGGATTAAGTTTATTTAGAGTAGATAATACAAATCCTGATCAGTGGTTAAATGAAACAGAAAATACATCGAAGTATGATTTTGAAGTTATTGTAAGTGAAACAACCGCTAATCAATTTACAGCAAATAGAATAATATTTAAATGGGTAAAACATAGTTCAACACCATATCTTTATAAACTTGATTTAGCAAATAAACTTTATAGATGTGTTTTTAATGTAACTTATGGAATTAATGAAAAACAATTAGTTGCAGGAATACAACGAATTTTATTAGATGTAGGGGCATCTTCCACTCCACCAGTTTCTCTTACTTTACAATATGATGGACATAGTAATACATTAAAATTTGTGCCATCCACACCATTTACACATGATTTATATTTTAGTAATATGATAGATATTAAAGGAACATCCTCATTTTATAATGGTGGGGATAAACCTTTAAGAATTTTTGGGTGTCCAACAGAAACTAACCAAAATTATACAACATTTGCAGGAACACCAGCATTAACAGCAGGAGCGAATAAATCATATATAGATATTACTTTTGAAAGTTTAGAGATGTATTTAAGAGTTGATAATATGGGAGATTTTCAATTTGGTACACAAAACCCTAATGATTATTTAGAAGAATGTTCAGGAAGATATATGCTTTGTGATGAATTAGAAACTATGTGGGATACTACATACAATACAATAGTAGTTCCATCAGGTAGTAATGCTAATGTTGCTACCTTGGCGAAATATGAAAATGGTTATACTTATTATTTGATGTATGGGGCAGGGGCAGTTGGGGGAAATTGGTTTATATTTAAAGTTGGAGCATTAGGAAAAGAATTTTATCCTTCAATTCAATTAATTCCTGATTATGCTTTACCTCCTAATTTTTCTAAACATTGTGCTTGGGGTATGATTACAAATATTACAACAACATTAGGAACAACTTTACCTTTAATGGATGGTAGTGGATCTAGAACATTTGGAGTTTTTGCCAGTGCCACAGATGGTAGTGTAACTGCTTTATCATTAACACCTAAACAAAGAGGAACAAATGTTTATGATATGAATATAACATATGACCCTATTTTATTACAATCTAATGTAGGAATGGATACATCTTATTCAAGTGCTGGAAAATTAACAAATATTTTGGCAAGTATTGAATGTGATAGTAGTATTTTAAATAAATCAATAGGAACAACCATAACAATTTCAGGAGAGAATGGACAAGAACCACAAGAAGAAGTATTAACGACAGCACCACAAATAGTTAATTTAGATGGTGCTAATGACCATATAGAAATTGATTTAACACCAGCAAATGATACAAGAATGTTGTCGTGGAAAGAAAGTTGGAGTATTGGTTTTCATTTACCTGAACACCACAACCCTAATACAGGTAGAAAGGAAACATTATTTAAGAGAGGTGATAATGGTATGTATTGGATAAAAAATAGCGGTAATAATGCTTTTTATATGACTGCTATGGATGGTGTTTATGATCCTCCAAGTTACCCACTTTTACCACATTCTCACGGAGCAAATACTTGGACAGCAGTGCCTGATGATAGCAAACATTTAATAACTTATGATTCTACAACAGGTAAATTAAGATGGTATATGGATAATGTATTAAAAGGAACAATAACAGCAACAGGCACATTAAATGTAGATGGGGAGAGGAATAAAGGTGTTTTAGCAACTGACCCCTTTTTAGTAGGGGATGCTATGGCAGGAAATTATGGGGGTAATCATTGGGATACTCATTTAGATAATCTGATTATGATGGATACAAATTTAGTACATGGATCTCAACAAATTACGGATTATTTTACTGATGATAATTTTGACACCCACGAATATAGTAATCATATAATACACGAGTTTAATTTTGATACTCATACAACAGATGGGGATACTATTACAGATAGTATAAATCCTGATATTATAGCAACAATAGTTAATGGTAATGGTAATAATTTAATTATAACAGGAGAAGAACAACAGATAATTACATCACAAAATGTAAGTGAAGAACAACAACAAGCATTAGGATTTACACTATCAGGTACAGATGATCCTATTTTTTCAGGTGATTATTTATATAGAGGTAATATAATAAGAGTTAGACACACTTTCCAAGAAAGCACTTCAACCCCTCCTTATGGTATTTTCCAGAAAAATCATACAGAAAATGGGGAGAGTTATACATTAACTATTTATAAACAAGAAGGGGTAAGTGGATGGAAAATAGGATATTATGGAGAAGGGCAAGGTGGACAATTACCTAATGACCACGAATTTTTAAGTAATCCATATCATACAGGATCATCAATAGGTGGGTTTAGAATAGGTGATAAAGATGTAAATGGTATTCTTTACCCTGATGCTATAACACCACCATGGAATATTAATAATGGAACAATGACATTAAACACAGCACAACCACAAGCAGAAACAGCAGAAAACGAAAACGGAGGAAATGGAGAACCTAATGCAGAAACTTTACTTTTATTATCTAATACAGAAACCGCAGAAGGATATATTAGTTATGAAAATAAAAATCTTGCAGGATCTCATAAAAAGATTGGAACAGAAATATTAAGTGATTTACGATTAAAACTATTAGATAGTGGTGGAGAAGCAAAAAGTTGTATTAACAAATCTATATTTTACGAATTGGAAATTAAATACGATGAAACTTTTTAACTGCTTTTAAGAAAAGCAGGGCAAAATGCCTTTTTTTTGCGATACTTTTTTTAAAAAAGTATATGTATATTATATATAATGAATATTGAAGAGCATCAATTACCTAATAAAATATTAGTGGGTAAAACCACTAGAAATAAAGTTATAAGTGAAACGATAAAACCTCCTTTCGTAAATATTAGTCATAGTATGTTTATATTTTCACCTCCTAATTCAGGTAAAAGTTGTTTAATTAATTCTTTACTTTTAAGCAAAACACAATATGGGAGATGTTTTGATAATATATATTTAATATGTCCTCCCACTAGTCGTGATTGTTTCGGTGAAAATAGTGCTATGAATATGGTTAGTAAAGATAAAACTTATGATGATCTAAATGAAGAAACATTATTAGATATTATAAGTAACATAGATGCTGATAATGATATAGCAGAAGAAGATGGAGAGCAGGAATTTCATTTATTAATTATAGATGATTGTTATAGTGAGTTAGTGCATGATAAAGCAGTAATATATTTGATTAAAAAAATACTTGCTAATCATAGACATAAAAATTTGACATTATGGGTGTCTAATCAATCTTATATGATCCCTAAAAGATTAAGAGAATTATTTAGAACTTATTTATTTTTTAACCCTGTTTCATTAAAAGAAATGGAAAGAATTAACTGGGAAATATTACCTCAATTTAGTAGAAAAGAATTTGAAAAATTAATGGATTATTCATTTGATAAAAAATATAATTATTTATTAGTAGATAAATTAAATAATACTTGTTGTAAAAACATGAATATGTTAAAAATTAAATGTGGAGATAAAACATTAGTTGATATTAAGTAGTAGTGCTTTTGTAAAAGCACGGCAAAACACCTTTTTTGTCATACTTTTTTTAAAAAAGTATTTTGTCATACTTTTTTCTAAAAAGTATATATATATGCCAACTTTCAGAAAATCTAATGTAAAAGGTAAAAAATATGCTGTTACATATAATGGAAAAACTATAAATTTTGGTGATTCTAATATGGAACAATATAAAGATACAACAGGATTAGGATTATATTCTAATAAAAATCATTTAGATGAAAAAAGAAGAAAATCATATTTAGCAAGAGCGATGGGTATTAAAAATAAAAATGGAGAACTTACATATAAGTTGAAGACATCACCTAATTATTATTCAGTTAAATATTTGTGGAGTTATTATAAAAAGTAGTTTTAAAGTTAAATATTTAAATTAAAATATAAGGGTATTTTATATGTATAGTATTCATTGTAGTAAAATTAAGGCAAATCCAGATAAAAATAAAGATAAAGTATATACTCCACCAGAAGTTGCAGAAGATTGTTTTAATTTTATTAAGTATAAATTAAATAAAGACGATATTTTATTTGAACCATTTTATGGTAAAGGAGCATTTTATGATTTATTTGGAGATAATCCTAAACATTATACAGAAATAGACATGGGATTAGATTTTTTTGAAATAGACGATAATATAAAAACAACTTGGGTAATTACAAATCCTCCATATTCAATTATGAATAATGTTTTAGATAAATTTTTTAAAATGAAGAATTTAAAAGGTTTTGGATTATTAGTTAATAATTTAACAACAACTCCACCTAGATTAAGAAGAATGGAAGATGCTGGATTTTATCCTACTGATTTATATATTTTTAAAATTAAATCTTGGTTTGGATATCAATATTTCTGGTTTTTTGAAAAACTTGATACTAAACCGAAAGTTAATATAAAATTTAAGGATAAAGTTTATAATTATTAAATACCTTTATAAATTAAAAATCCAAAATTAAAATATAAGGGTAAATTATAATGCCTGCAAGAAAAAGAAATCCCAGTAAATATAATATGTACACAAAACATAGATACAAGGAGTTAAAAGAGAAACATCCTGACAAACATTTTAGTGATCTACAAAAATTAATATCTACTGAATGGAAACAATTATCACCAGCTCAACAAGATAAATATAAACCTGATAATAATAGTATAGAAATTATAGAAGCACCTAAACCTGTAGAACCACCTAAACCTAAACAAGCACCAGTAGAACCACTAACCCCTGAACCAGAAAAAAAAGTAAAAAAACCTAAAAAAGTAAAAGTTGTAGAACAAGAACCAGAACCAGAACCTGTTAAACCTAAAAAAATTAAGAAAACAATAGAAAGAATTAAAAGAGTAAAAACATTAACAACTGAAAATAAGAAAGTTAAAAGAGATATGTCTGGTAAAGTAAAATCAGGAGGATTTGAAAAACCTAAAAAAATAAAATATGAACCTCCACCACCTGAACCCTCATCAAGTGAAGAAGAAGAAGAAGAAGAACCCTCATCAAGTGAAGAAGAACAATCTTCAAGTGAAGAAGAGCAAGTTATAGATAATAAAGTTTATACTAGTGATGAATTAACTACTGAAAGCGAAAGTGAAGAAGAAGAAGATAGTTCATCGTGTAGTGAGGAGGAAGAAGAACAAAAACCACAATTTAATTCTGTGTCAAGGAAGAACAGATTTTTTTAGTTATATATATTATATAATGTCTTTACATTTATTAGATGAATTAGATTTCACTACAAAATTATCTTTTATAGACAACGATATAAAAGATAATCTAAAACCTTTATACAAAAATGAATATATTGAGTTAATGTTTGATGAATTTAAAACAATTTTAATTGAGGAAAATAAAAAAATTTTAAAACAAAATGAAAAAATAATTAAGAATACTTCAAGAAAAAATAGGAAAAAAAAATGTGATAAACCCATAACAATTATTAGAAAAGATGTTTTATTAGAGTTTTGATTTTTAAAATTATTTTCTTCGTATAATTTATAAAGATGTCAGTAGATTTAGTTAATAAACAAAATGTATTCACCCCATTTGACGAAGCACCATCTAGCAGATTAGATAAAGTAGAATTTCATTCAAGTGAAGCAACTTCCTCACAAAATCAAGTTTCAATTATACGAATTCCCCATAGTAAAAATACTTATATTGATACTAGTAGATCTTATCTTAAATTTAAGTGTGCTTATAATGTTACAGGCACTGGATTATCATCAACAACTCTTATGATTTCACCAGTAGGAGCATATAGTTATATTCAAAGTATAATGGTTTATGTCGGTAATAGATTAATTAATGAATTCCAAAATGCCCCACAAATTGCCAGTCTTTTAAATTATGGTAATGTTGCTGTTAGTAATGGTAAAACTTATGCTTTGAGTGATGGGGGTAATCCCAGTGTAGGATTACAAAATTTAGGTAATCCTGTTCCAGTAACAACGGCAACTGGCACAACTAATGTTGTAGGTTCTGATAGTTATTGTATTAAACTATTAGGACTTTTAGGGGCGTGTGATAAAATGCTTCCTGCTGGACTATTAAATGATGATATTTCTGTTCATATTCGTTGGGTTGGTTCAACTGATCCTTTTTATGTTAGAAATTCATCAACAGCATTAAATCCTACATTAGATACTTCATCTTCCACTCTTGCTTTTAGTGAAATTGCTTATTGTGCCAAAGTATTAACATTAAGTGAACAAGAAAATGAAGCAGTTAAACGACGATGTCGTGATGATGAAGGTATTATATCATGGAGTGGAAGCAATTGGAGATGTGATAGTATTCTTCAAGTTGATGCTTCAACACTTACAAGTGGAGGTAAAATTAATAGTATTCTAAATGGTTTCCGTTATAAATCATTAAAAGCAGTTGCTGTTGCCAGTTATTCATTAGATAAAACTGACTGCTCTAACCCTAAAACATCCCCTTTGGGTATTCAATCAGATGCTGATAATGCTAATGCTGGACGACTACAAATAGCAGGTAAATATTACCCACAGACATTCTTGTCAGGATTAGCACAAACAACTGCTGAAACTAATATTAATTTCAGTTCAACAAGTATTGTTGGCACTAATAACCAGTTATGTAATTCAAGTTTTTGGAATAATTTTAATGTTACTTCTCTTGGACAACGACCACAACCTAAAACAGGAAAAACTACTGAAATTTCCAGTCACCCTGCAACTATTTCAGTAATTAATCTAGAAGATAGCGAAAATTATTTAGGAAATGCTGGAATTAATACAACCAGTGTTCAGGTTGCTTATGAGTGTGATATTGGTGCTGTTACATCAACTCTACCTGTTTCAACTCTATTTTTCAGTCATCACGATTGTATCTATTCTATTAATAGCGATGGTATAATGTCTGTATCATGGTAGTGCTTTTGTAAAAGCACGGCAAAACACCTTTTTTATATTGAGTAAAATTTTTAACAAATATTAATTAAATAAAAGATTCAAAAATATTTTATTTTGTTAAGGTATATAAGATGAGTAATTTTATTGAACCTCGTGTAAGATATGAACCTAAACCGCTTCCACTTCCACACTCCACCCAAAGAATGAAATTCCACGCGTTAGCAGGGGATACTAGTGGTGGGGCAACATCTAGAATCCTAGTGGATAATTTACAAAATTCTATGTTGGCAACAGATGAATGCTATTTAAATTTTTCTGTTCAGGGCAATATTGATTGTCTTGGTGTTAATGCCACATCAGACCCACAAGATATATATTTAAATCATAATGGGGCGACTAATTGTATTAGAAAATTAGAAGTTATACATTCAGGAAATTCTATATTAACCTGTGATAATTTTAATATGGTTGCCTCTGTTTTAAATGTTGCTAGTGTTAGTTATGATGCTAATAATGTTGGTTGTGTTACATCAGGAGCATCTCTAAATATTACAGATGTCCAAGATCCTATTATTCAACAACAGACTACTGGGGCTACTCTAAAAGGTATGAGTATGGATTATTTTGGAGATAAGATTTCAGGTAGTGATGCTAATAGTGCTAAAACTCCTATTATTTCTTTTAGTGTTCCCATTCTTGGAATGCTTTCCAGTTGTTTAAAACATATTCCCCTTGATTGGTTAAGCAGTTCCCTTGAAATTCAGATTACTTGGGAAAATGATGCTAGAAAAGTTTTTAATAGTCTTGATAGTTCTGCCCCTGTTAAATCCAGTTCAACTATTAAAGTATTAGATATTAATCTTGATACTCGTATTAATACTTATGAACAGGCATCTATGGATATTATTAATAAAGTTAATGGTTGGGCGAAAGGTAAAGATCCTGTTAATTGGTGTGGTTTCCAATACAAAGTATCCCTTGCTACTATTACAAAAGCACAGCAAGATGCTTCCAGTAAATTAGAAACACTAATTCCTAATAGTCGTTATAAATCACTTCAAAGTATTATTTATGCTTCATTTCCTACAAATGGAACAGCATCAGGCGGTACTGAAATTGGTTATGGTGCTTCTCATTGGTTACCATTTATTGGTGTATCCTCCCAGCAGTATCGTTTAGGATCTCATTTAATCCCACAACAGAAGTTAAATACTATACAAAAAGCAAATATGGAAACAATTTCTTGTTTTAGTGCTATTGATAAATCTCTTGCTTGTTCTATGATGACACCCACAACCACTAGTATGAATGAAAGACAACCATCACCTGTTACTGATGCTAATGTTGTACCTAGTCGTGGTGCTATTGGTGTAGATGTTTCAACATTTGGGGATAGTAATCAGTTAGTAAGTGGTTATAATACTACTAATTTATCTGTTTCAAGTCTTCAAGAAACTACGGCATCCACATCTACATTTGCCCAACAGGTATGCTATGTAAGCAAGATCATGGTTCTTTATCAAATGAATCCAGATAATGGGAGAATATCATGTAGTTTCTAAAATACTTTTTAGAAAAAAGTATATCAAAAAGGTTTTTGCCATAGTTTTTTTAAAAAACTATACTTTTCCTTCTATCTGATTTTTTAATTCAATTTTATTAGAAATAGGTTTATCTATTTCTGTTAATTCTGTTTCTACTGGTGATGTTTCTTCACCTTTTTCACATTCTATTATTTTACATACTGATACTTTTTTACAATTACTTG
>Ga0208767_1002072_pt1 | contig 15452 bp, 16 predicted proteins | sample VirMetDEL_Mar_21_FD_184514 | JGI IMG/M metagenome (GOLD analysis project Ga0208767, IMG submission 184514) | Aqueous microbial communities from the Delaware River and Bay under freshwater to marine salinity gradient to study organic matter... | ecosystem: Environmental > Aquatic > Marine >... | reverse complement strand
GATGTTAGAGCTTTAATAAATCATGATCCTAATTTAATTCTTGCAAGAAATACATCTGGAACTTTAAATTTAACAGCTGATGAAAGAGGATTAAAATATGAATTTGAAATGCCAGAAACATCTTATGGAAAAGATTTAGCTATCTCAATGAAGCGTGGTGATATCACACAAAGCTCATTTGCATTTACAGTTGCAGAAGATGACTGGTCAACTGATGATGAAGGTAACAACATTAGAACAATCAAAAAAATTGATAGGCTTTACGACGTCTCTCCTGTAACATATCCAGCTTACAACATGGCTGAATCTGATTTAGTTGTTGCAAAAAGAGGATTAAAAGAATATCAAGAAAGTTTAGTTGAGGAAACTAAAGAAGAAATTATTGAAGAAAAAGAAAACAATTTAGTGAGAAATTCTCTTATCTCATTAAATATTGAATTAAAAAAGAGAAAATAAATTTAAAAAATTATAAAATGAAAACATCAATTATTTTAAAGGAGGAAAGATCAGACATTATTTCTCAGTTGGAAAACATTAAAGATGTTGCTACAACTGAGGAAAGAGATTTAACCTCTGACGAGAACAGTCAAGTTGATGGATTATTAGCGGAAGTTGATAATCTTGATTCTAAGATTGAAAGAGCTGAAAAAATGGAAACTATAAAGCGTAACGCTGCAGTTGTTTCTGGAGTTACAGCTACAAAAAAAGATAAAGACTTAGAAAAATTTACTTTTCAAGGTGCTGTTAGAGCGGCTTACTCTGGTGATTTATCAGGAATTTATAAAGAAATGGATCAAGAAGCTAGAGCAAAAGCAAGATATACAGGTCAAAACTATAGAGGTGTAGCAATACCATCTTCTATTTTAACAAGAGCTCAAGATTATGTTGATACAACAAATCAAAATTCTATAAGAACTATGAGTTTTACAGACCAGTTACAAAGTAATCTTGTATTAGCTTCAGCCGGAGCGAATACTTATTTTGGGGTAGAAAACATGAAGCTACCAGTTATAAGCGGAATTACTTCTGCATGGCAACCAGAAACTGGTGGAACAGAAGCTGATGGTGAAGGTACTACTACAAACGTTACTTTAACACCTAATAAAATTATTTCTATAGTAAATGTATCGCAAGAATCTATGGTTCAAAATTCTTCATTAGAAGGTGCTTTACAAAGAAACATGGCTGCAAGTATAGCTTCTTATTTAGAAACTGCTTTATTAGATACAGGTAATGTAACAAATGCCCCAGCTTCTATTTTTGCTACTGCTGCTGCTGGTTCAACTGCTGCTTTTAGTGGTGCTACTGCATCTGCATTAGATAACACATACATTGGTAACAAAGGAACTTACGAAGGTGCAAGAATGGCTTACTTAATGGATGGTGATGCTTATGCAGACATTAAAACTTCTCCTTTAGTAAGTAATGTATCTGCTGCTTATGATATGAGAGATAAAACTGTTAATGGCATGTTTGCTTTTGTTAGTTCTAATGTTGCTGCTAGTGGTGCATCTAATAAAGGGCATGTACTTTATGGAGATTTCTCAAAAGTACACATTGCACAGTTTGGTGGTCTTGATCTTTTATTTGATCCATACACTTATGGAGGAATTGGAATTCCAAGATTAATTGTAACTTCATTAGTTGATGGTGCTGCTGTACAAAATTCAACAGCTTTTGCAAACTTAATTGAGGCTTAATAATTAATATTTAATTCAGAAAAGGGGTGGTGGACTTACCATCATCCCTTTTTTTATAACTAAATAATATGAAAACATATCAAGTAATAACAGCTGCAACAACATATCCAGTAAGTTTAACAGAGGCAAAATCACATTTAAAAGTTGATACTACCGCAGATGATACTTACATTGAATCTATTATAAAAGCTGCAACACAATTAAGTGAAGAGTACACCAATAGATTTTTTATTGATACTGTTATTGAACAATATGCAAGTAGTTTTGCTGAATTACAAACATTGTTTAAAAGCAAAGTTCGTTCAGTTGATCATGTTAAATATTATCCAAGTAGTACAACAACAATACCTTCAACAATTTCAAGTCCATCTGGTGGCTCTGGTTATACTGATGGAACGAATGTTGAAACATTAAGTGTAAATGGAACTGGGTTAACAGTTGACATAACAACAAGTGGAGGGGCTGTTCAAACTGCAAGAATAAATCAAGCTGGTAGCGGTTATAACATTGGAGATACTGTAACAATTACAACAACTGGTCCTCCAAGTTCACAATTTACAATTACATCATTAGGAACAACATCAATTAATGTTTTATTAAATAATGATATTTATAATGCTCAATTAAATTATGAGCCATCACAAATACAATTAGTTGATGGACAAAATTTTCCAACAATAACAAAAAGAAATGATGCTGTTTTAGTTAGATACACAGTTGGATATGGAAGTTCAGCAAGTGATGTTCCAGAAATAATTAAACAAGCTATACTTTTAACTATCGGGAATTTCTATTCTAACAGACAATCTGTGATAACTGGTAAAACTGCAACTGAGTTGCCACAAAATAGTAAATGGTTGCTTGATACTTATAAAGTTCAAATAGTAGGATGACAATAGGTGAACTAGATAGAAGAGTTGAAATTTATAATGTTAGTACATCAAGGAATGATTATGGTGAATTGACAAGGTCATATAGTGCTTTTCGTACAGTTTGGGCTGCGATAGAATGGAGAGGCGGAAGTGAAGGGGTTGATCAATCAGAAAAAATAACTGGCATGACTAAGTTGCACATATATATTAGAAATTTAGACATGAACAATTTAACTTTACAATCAAGATTAACTTATGATGGTAAATATTATTTTCCAAAAGTAATTAATCAGATAGATGGAAGAACTGCGTTTTTAGAAATAATTTGTGAAAATAAAGATTAATGGCAAAATCTAACGTAACAGTTTTAGGCACAAAAGAATTAAATGATATGTTTATGCAACTACCTAAACAAATCAAAAAAAATACTGTATGGCAAAAATTCTGGAGAAAAAACTCAAAGCCTTTTATTGATGCTGCAAAATCAAATTTGAATAGCTTAAAAGGCCAAGAAAATCAGTCAAATAAAAAAAGAACTGAAACACTAAAAAGAAGTATAGGATATTTTACAACAAGAAGGAGTAGAAAATTTTTAGGAGGTTTTGTTGGTCCAAGAGTTAAAGGTGCATACAGAAATGAAAAAAGTGGATATTATGGAGCATGGGTTGAGTATGGAGGTCAAGTAAAATTTGGAGGCAGAGGATTTGGAGAGGATCAGCCATTTATTGAGCCATCATGGAAAAGTAATTATTTAAAAGTAACACAAAATGCTATGGGTGATGCTGAGTTTATTATGGCAAAAGCTATAAAAAGTCATGAGAAAAAGTTACAAAAATATGGTAAATTTGGAGTGTAATGCAAATAGGTAAATCAATATATTATATTTTAGTAAATGACACTGATGTCAGTGCTTTGGTTGGCACTAGGATATTTCCTAATGTAGCACCTCAAACAACTACTTTTCCTTTTATCATTTATGATGTTACTGGAGTAAGTCCAAATGACACAAAAGAAGGACCAAGTACATTAGACACTAATGATGTTATGATTTCATGTTATAGTGAAACATATTCTGAAGCATCTGATTTAGCTCAAAAAATTAGAGTTGCAATGGATAGAATTAATGAAGGACTTTATAATGATGAAACAATTCAATCAAGTCAATTTCAAAGTTACAATGATATATTTGACGACACTAGCGGTGATGCTGGTATTTATAGAAAGGCTTTAGATTTTGAGATTAGACAAATAAATCCAACAAATTAATATAAATAAATATGAAAATAAAATTACAAAAAAACTGGAGGTATGCTGGTCAAGTAATTATGGCTGGAACTCAAATAGAAATAAACAATCAAGAAACTATTGCTTATTTAAAAGATAATGGTTACTTAAAAGAGAAAAAAGAAAAAAAGGCAAAAGAAAAAATTGCTAAAGAAAATAATTAATTAATATAAAAAATAAAAAGAAATGGCTATTTTAAATGGAACTGAATTAAAAGTTTATAGCACTGGAACAACTAATCTTGTTGCTTTTGCTCAAAACTGTACATTGAATGTAAATCATTCACCAAGAGAAATTACAAACAAAGAATCAGCTGGAAATAAAGAAATATTAGAAGGGTTAAGAGATTTCTCTATTGATGTTGATGGTGCTTATGCATGGACTGATGCAAGTGGTGCGGCTTTAACTAATGGGGCTGATGACTTATTGCAAACAAAACTTTTAGCTAGTAGATTAAAAGTTGATTTTATCTTTGGTGATACAGCTGCAACACATGATGTTAGTTATGCTGGAAGTGGTTATATCACATCAATGAGCTTTACTGGTGGAACTGAAGACACTGCAACTTATTCAATGACTATTGAAGGAACTGGTGCTTTAACTCAAACAGTACAATAAAAATCTAGGTGATTAGCTTAGGCACTGATTTTTGTTTAGTGCCTTTGCTATGATCCTTATAAACTAAACAAAAAAATGAATTATACTTTTATAGAAATAAATAAAAAAAAGCTACCGATAAAATTTGGATTTAATGCTTTAAGAAAATATAGCTCTAAAACAAAAACATCATTGCAAGATTTAGATAAACTTGGAACAGATATGACTTTAGATGATGCATTAAATTTAATTTTCTGTGGTATTGAAGATGGTTACAGAGCTGCAAAACAAGAATGTGAAATAAGTATTGATGACTTAGCTGATTTAATAGATGGTGATTTTGATAGTATTGGAAGGGCTATGGAAATCTTAGCTGAACAAATGGGAGGTAGTAATGAAAAAAAGCCGAAAGCCAAGAAGTAGAAAAAAAACTTTCTTGGCGTGATTTAGAAAAAATTGCTTTCGGTTATTTAGGAATGGGAGTTGATGAATTTTATGATTACTTACCTAAACATTTTTGGAATAAGTTAGATGGCTTTTATGAGCTTGAAAACATAAGAGAAAAAGGAAGGTGGGAAAGAACAAGATGGCAAACAACATTGCTTTTAAATATACAAATAGCAAAAGGTAAAAAGTTAAAGCCAACTGATTTGATAGAATTTGAATGGGACAAGAAACAAAAAGAAATAGATTATAAAAAGTTGAAAGAGAAAGCTGAGTTTATTAAAAAAATGAGTGAGCATGGCAAATAAAAGTGTAGGTTTTTTAACTATTGCATTTGGAGCTGATTTAAGAGGCTTTGATAAAGCAATGAAAAAGGCTCAAAGAAGTATCAAAAAATTTGGTACTAATATGCAGCGTACTGGTAAAAATTTAAGTAGAAACTTAACATTGCCATTAGCCGCATTTGCAGCGGCATCTGTTAAGGCTTTTGATACTCAAGCTAAAGCTGAAACCAAATTACTTACAGCATTAAAAGGGCGTGAGGATGTACAAAAAAGATTAATTGCTCAAGCTAAAGAATTACAAACACAAACTTTATTTGGTGATGAAGAAACAATAGCGGCTCAAGCTATGTTGGCCACAATGGGATTAGAGGAAGAGGCTATTATGAGGCTTATTCCTTTAGTTCAAGATATGGCAACTGCAAAAGGAATGAATCTTGTTCAAGCCGCAGATTTAGTTGCTAAATCGGTAGGTAGTTCAACAAACGCATTAAGTAGGTATGGAATAACAATAACTGGGGCGGTAGGTAGTCAAGAAAGATTAAACACAGCAACTGAGGCTTTAAATAAAGCATTTGGTGGACAAGCTGAAGCTGTTTCAAAAGTTGGACTTGGTCCATTAACACAATTAAAAAATATATTAGGTGATTTGTCTGAAGATATTGGAAAGATTATTTTACCTACATTAAATGATTTAGCAAAAGATGTAAAAGAATTAGCATTAAGATTTGATGGTTTAACTGATGCTACTAAAAAAAATATTGTTAAATGGGGGGCGATAACTGCGGCTGTTGGTCCATTTCTAATTTTAATAGGCAAAACATTTACATCAATAGCTTTTTTAATACCATTAATTGTTAGGTTAGGAGGGGCGTTTAAAAAATTAAGCATTTTAATGTTTAATCTTATTAAGAAAAATCCATGGCTTTTATTAGCTACTGGTATTGCAGCAATTGGAGTAGCTATTGCAGATACTTTAGGGGCATTTGATAAGTGGTTAGGAACAGAGGATGAGGTGCAAGAAGAAACTGATAAAACTACCGATTCAATAAATGAGTTAAATGAAGCTCTTTTAAAAGTAGATAAAACAATAACAAAAGTAAGTTCTAACAAACCACAAATATTTAAAGATTTAGTTTTTACTCCAACACAGCCTTTAGGTGAATTTATGTCACCAATATCAGATCAATTTAATGAGGATATTTCATTAGCATCCGAACAATTTGGAGAATTTGGTGAAAAATTAGAATTTGTTAGTGAAAAACAAAAACAATTAAATGCTGCAACACAATTATTTGGTGATGTTATGTTTAATGCAATGATGGACGCAGCAAATAGTCAAGAAGGATTTTTTAGTTCTTTTGTTCAAAATATGAAAAAAGCAATAAAACAATTATTGATTCAATTAGCTGTAATGACTGCAATTAACATATTACTTGGAGGAAAAGGAATGACATTAAGCAAAGCATTTTCAGCTGCAAAAACATCTATTTTAGGTTTACAATCTGGAGGATTAGTTACTGGTCCAACAATGGCTTTAGTAGGTGAAGGAGCTGGAACAAATGCAAGTAATCCAGAAGTTGTTGCTCCATTAGATAAATTAAAAGGAATGATAAATGGAGGAAGTGGCTCACAACAAATTGAGGTGTTTGGACGTATAAGTGGAAATGACATTTTTATTAGTAATCAAAGAGGTGCATTAGGTAGGTTAAGAACAGTATAATTTATGGCGTTTGGAAAAAAGTTTTATTCATCATATAAGAGTAATAATAATTTAGATTATTATTTAGAAATTTGGATTGATGGTCACACTGGTGGAAATACAGAGCTTACAATGGGTGCTAAAGGTCCAGTCATTGAATATGAAACAGATCAAGAAGATAGGTTTTCACCAATAATTAGTTCATCATGTAAAATTCCTTACTTAGTAGAAGATAATATTGATTCAGCTTTTGTTGATACATTAAGAACAACATATCAAGAAAGGCAAGTTTACATTCATATTTACAGAGCAAGTTCATCAACATATCACACAGTTGCTCCATTATGGTCTGGTTTCTTAGTAATGGATTTAGGCGAAGGACAAGATAAATCATTTCCTTATGTTCAAGAATTAAAATTTGTTGATGGTCTAGCATTATTAAAAGATATTGATTTTGTTAATTTAAATGTTACTGGTGGAACCCCTCCTTATGAGGAAAGGGTGCAAGGAAATTATGATGAAGTAAATATGTATTTTGGACCAGGTACTTACATTTACTGGTTTAGAGAAATCTTGGCTAAAACTGGTGCATCATTAACAGATCAAGGGTCAACTTTAAATTATGGGTTTACAACATCTGTAAATTGGTATAATGGCGACATGAATAACACTGGACAAAGTTCAGACCCTTTACATAAGACCAAATGTCAAGTGTCAATGTTCCACCGAAAAGATGACCAAGAGGTTTATTTTCCTGATAATTGTTATAATGTTTTAAAAGAATTATTAAGACACTGGGGTGCAAGAATTACTTATTGGAAACATGAATTTTATATTGTACAAATACCAGAATATATTACTGGAGAGAGTGGGACAATAGACAATCCACAAAACAACAACAGTAGAGTTTATAGTAATCTTGGATCATATCAAGGAAGTCAAGACCATTTAGGTTCTACATATTGGACAAGATATTTTCAAGAAATATCAAACACAAAAATTAGTAAATTAACTGGAACTAAATATGAATATTTACCAATTGTTAAACAAGTAAACGCTGATTTTTTATCTTTTTCATCAAAAAGTGTTTTTGGTGGTTTTCCATTTGGTGCAACAGCATTAGATCAAGAGGTATTTCAAGGCACTTTAAATAGTCCATCTACCGCTGATTTTCTTTGGTTGTCAATACCTTTGGACTGGGCATGGGATTGCCCTAATTTTCCTCAAGGTCACGAATCTGGTTGGTGGTCATCTATAAAATTTAATTTTTATGCTAGTGATGGCACAACTACTTATTATTTACAATTTGACAGTACAAGTCAAACTTTGCCTTATTATTGGGTTGATAGTGCCAACTGGACTCCTTTAGGACCTAGGTCTCCAAGATATATAATAAGCTCAAAAAGTTTAAACGTTACAGCTCATGTTGGTTTTGAGCAAAAAATTCCATTTAAAGATTCAAGTGGTAATGCTATCACAATGACTGGTGCATGGAGTTTTTATTTGGATTTACATTCTACTGGAACAGCAACTGGTTATGGAAATTCTGGTTCAAATCCTGGTTGTTTTTATTTAAATTTTAGTGGTTATACTAATCCACCAAGAATGAGAAATCCAAATGTTGGTGTTCTTTTACCAACTCTATCTGGAAATGTAAATTCTGGAACTGTTAGTTGGTCAAATTCATTGCAAGATTCACAAGGTTCAATTACTATAAGTACAATAACAAATCCATCTGGTTTTAATGCTGGAACATCTCAAGATGACATTAGATTTGCAACAACATCACCTTTTCTTGGATTGCTACAATTATTGACTGATGGACAAAGTGCAGCTTTTGGTCAAAGTTATAATACTTTAAACACATCAAGTGCGGCTGCAAAAGCCAATTCAGACCAGTTTGATTTTGGTCGTTTATTGTGGGGTGATTCTACTGAGTTTGCAAGAAGTAGTTTGCAAGTTTTTGATGGCTCTAATTATGTAAATACAACTGCAAGTGGATTGTGGGGAAGAGGAACATTAACTGGTTCTAAAACATTTACACAATTACTACTTGATGAATTTTTATATGGTCAAACAAAAATAATTATAAGCCCATCAATGAGGTTAATAGTTGGTGAACAGAATAAAAACGAAACTCAAGGTTCAGCTACAAGACCAAGATATGTAAATCCAATTGGTAAACTAAGAGAAACAAGAGATGGTACTGACCCAGAATATTTTTTCAGAAGAGGTTCTTTTTATACATTACTAGATGAATGGGATTATGAAGGTTATCAAATTATAAGAAATGAAGTAACAACGACAAATCAAAATAATTCAATCGGTAGCTCTGGAGGAAATCAATCAAATGCTCCAAACAATTCCGCAATGATGACTAATCCAACAACTCAAGCGTTGGCACAAAATAGCCCTTTGGCTTATATTAGTCAAACTATTCCAGCAACTGGGTCTAATGTTGCTGTTAATGGTAACTTTAATGTTGCTACTGGTTGGACTTTAGGAACTGGCTGGACCATTGACACAACTGAAAAAAAGGCTAAGTTTGCTGCAACTGGCTCAACAAGTGAATTAGTACAATCAGTATTAACTCAAGAGCTGACATATCAAATAAACTTTCAAGTTGAGGTTACAGCTGGAACATTATTAGTAAAAGCTGGAACAAGTGGTCAAACTCAAACAATAACATCTTCTGGTGATTATTCTATTTATTTAACTTGCGAAGGGTCAAGTGATATTAAATTTCAAGCTGGAACAACTTTCACTGGCTCAATTACTTATATAACCTTAAGAGATCAAAAATCTTTAAGCTCTGTTCCTATTAATGAAATTGGAAGTGCTGTATTTAAAACTGGTGACACATTTAATTTAATCAATTCAAATAGTGATGAAATTTTAGCATTGACTGTAACATCAAATCAAGGCTCAAGTGATACGTCAATAAGTGTTTCCTCAACTCCATTATATGATGACATTGATGCTGGTTCATATTTACTAATTAACCAAGATGATTTATCAGCACAATACCAAAACAAAACAAAAGGAACAGTTGGTGGCTTTGATATTACTGCAAATAGTATTGATTCTGGTAGTGTTGCAATTAGTAGTTATATAGATGACGATAGTTTTGGAACTGCAAGTGCTACAAGTTTAGCAACAAGTGAAAGCATAAAGGCATACGTTGATACGCAAGTTGGCTCAGCCGATACGCTTCAAGAAGTTACAGATAATGGCAATACAACAACTAATAGTGTAAATATAGGAAGTTCTACATCCCCAGCAAAAAAATTAACAGTTACAACATCAACAACTGGTGATGGAATTCAAGGTATTTCAACAGATGGATATTCTTGGCTTAAATTGCAAAATGATAATTCTACAACATTTCCAGTTGGTACATTTAGATTGTATTATGGAACAAGTCAAAGTGTAAAAATAACAGCATTAAGTAATGAGATGAAATTAGGTGATTCTCAAAACAACATGACTTTTTTTACTGCAAGCTCAGAAAGAATGCGTTTGACATCTACTGGTCGACTTGGAATTGGGACAACAAGTCCTCTTTCTGCTTTGCATGTTTTTAATGGTGGTTATCCTCAATTAAATTTAGAATCTAATGCTGGTAGTTGGCAGCTAGGAGTTAGCACTGGTAATGATTTTGCAATTAGAAAAGGAAGTTCAGGAAGTTCTTATCCTTTATGGATAGATTCATCAGAAAACATAGGAATTGGACAAACATCTCCAGCCCATAAATTAGATGTAACTGGCTATATACGTTCTGCAAATACTGGAACAGATTCAAATACAAAATATAGTCAATTTTTAGGTAGGCATTATACTAACTCAGAACAAGATGTTTTAGCTATTTCAACTGAATCAACTTCTTCAAATAATAATATATATGTAGGGGGTGGTTTTAGCTCAAGAAACTCAGCTACTACTATAAGATTTTATACAGCATCAAACAACACAACTACAACTGGCTCTGAAAGAATGCGGTTGACATCTGATGGGCGACTTGGAATTGGCTTAACAAATCCCTCAAGATTTTTGTCAGTAAATTCAGCCAATGAAAACTTTGTTGCTCAATTTACAAGCAATGATGACAAAGCATCTATTTTATTAGAAGATGATGACACTTTGAATTATATTCATTCACAAGATGGTTATTTATCTATTGGAGGAGGGAATGCTTTAAGTACAACTAATTTAAATATTAATTCTACTAATGGAAATACTGGATTTGGAACAGTTACTCCCTCAGAAAAAATCCATGTTGTTGGTGATGCCTTAATAACTGGTGATAGTCATGCTGATGCTTTTAAACCAGCTGTTAGTGGCAATCCAATTAAATTTAAAAACTTTGGTAGTACAGAGCTTGCAAGAATAACATCTGGAGGAAATTTTGGAATTAATGAATCAAATCCAACAAATAAATTAGAAGTTTTTGGTGGAGGAAATTATGGTTTATTAGTAAACACAACAAGTAGTGTTTTAGAATTAAATCCTAAAGCAAATGGTTATGGTAATATAGGCTCATCAAGTTTGTCTTGGTGGGAGGTATGGGCAAAAAGATTAAGATATAGTGGAAATATAGAAGTATATGCAACAAGTTTAGATGTTAGTGGTAATTTTTCAGCAACTGGAACAGGTAGTTTTACTGGACAAGTAACAATACCAGCTACTCCAGTAGCCTCAACTGATGCCGCAAGTAAAGGATATGTAGATGCTCAAGTTGGCTCAGCCGATACGCTTCAAGAAGTTACAGATAATGGAAACACAACGACTAACAGTATTAGAATTGGTAGTTCATCAGCTCCAGCTGGAGGGGTTGGTTTGCATGTAGATTCTGAAATAAGAGTGGATGGAAATGATGGTGTTGCAACAAAAAAAATAAGGTCAAGTTATTTTTCATCAAGTCAAAATATAACAATTGAATCAGGCTCAAGTGCTGCAATAGTTCATAATATTGGTTCTAGTGAAAAAATGCGTTTGACATCTACTGGCTTAGGAATTGGAAATTCAAGCCCCACAGAAGAGTTAAGCGTTTCTGGAGATGCTAATATAACTGGTAAATTAGCTGTTGGGTCATCTTCCGCACATCCAAGTTTTGCTTTTTATAATCAATTAACATCATATTTTAATGGTGCAGTAACAATTGATGATTCACTTACACAAACTGGTGGCAGCACTAGCACTTTTTCTGGTGATATTTTACCAGCATCAAATATTGGCTCAAGTTTAGGCTCATCCTCTAAATCATTTTTATATACATATACTTATGTTTTACAAAGTGCTGGAATACTACAACTAGGAGCTGGTGGTGCAGAAAAAGCAAGAATAACATCTGGCGGAAGCCTACTTTTAGGAACGACAACAGATAATGGCTATAAGTTAGAAGTCAATGGTAGTGTATTTTTAAATGATGGTGCATCTGAATTAATATTAAATAATTCAACATCAAGTGAACTCAGATATGGAACGTCATGTTATTTTAGAGCTAATGGTAGTCAAGCAATTGTAGATGCTCCAGCAATACTTTTTAAAAATAACGGGAACGATTCTGCAAGAATAACATCTGGAGGAAACTTACTTTTGGGAACAACAACTGATTCTGGAAGAAAATTACATATACACGAATCTTCTGGAAGTGTTTATTTACAAATGACTCAAGGGTCTACTGGAACAACAAGTAATGATGGTTTTCAAATTGCTATGGGAGCAACTCAAGTTAATTTGATAAATCGTGAAAATGGTCCAATGTTATTTGATACAAATAACAGCACAAAAATGTCGTTATTAGCTAATGGAAATCTACTTATTGGAACAACAACTGACGATGGCTCTAGTAAACTGCAAGTAGAAGGAGATATAACTGCTCAAGAAGTGTCTGCAACAGCATCTTCATATTCGGCTGGACAAAGTGAAATTATATATAAAGCACAAAGAACTGGTGGTGCAGTTGCTGGTGATTGGAGTTATGATGATGGAACTACTGACATGTCATTAGGAACATCAACATCTCATTCATTTTCTTTAAAAACTGGTAATACCAGAAGATTAACAATTAATAATTCTGGCAATACAACATTTAGTGGGCATGTAGTATTAGGAACAACTGGAAATAGATTAGAATTTACTAATGGAAATGTTGGATTGTATAGAGGTGAAGGAGCAAATTTAATTTTAGGTGGATATGATGGCATAATTTTTAGAAGTTCAAATAGTGGAATTACTACACAATCTGAAAGAATGAGATTAACATCTGATGGAGAATTACTAATAGGTCAAACTTCATCTGATGCTAATTTAGTTGTCAATTCTGGTAGTTGGCCTCCTAGTAAACCTGTTTTAAGATTAAATAATGGTTTTTATAATTATTTAGTAGGTTATTCTTCAAGAGTATCACTAGGACATTCTTTTCAAATCTATCAAAATAGCACAGTAGCAAATATAAATTGGAATAGTGGAATTTTAAAAATAGGTACACAAACTAATAACAATTTAGAGTTTTATACTAATGATACCACTAAAATGACATTGACAAGTGGAGGAAACGTACTCATTGGAACAACGTCTGATGATGGCTCTAGTAAACTGCAAGTTGCTGGTAACATAAAAGTAGGTGATGGCAATAGTTTTTTAGCTGGGACAAGTAATGATATTGAAATTGTACATGTTAATGACCAGTCATTTATGATAAATAATACTGGTGATTTAATATTTGAACAAAGAACAGATGATCGAGATATTTATTTTAAATGTGATGATGGAAGTGGTGGAACAGAAACATATTTTTATTTAGATGGCTCGGCTAGTGGTGGAAATCCAGTTACAATATTTCCAGATAGTAGCACCTTAAGGTTTGGAAACAGTGGTGATTTACAATTGTATCATGACGCAGCAAATAGCTATATAGCACAAACTGGAACTGGTGATTTATATATAAGAAACACAACTAACGACAAAGATGTTATTTTGCAATCAGATAATGGTAGTGGAGGTATAACAGCTTATATAACTTTAGATGGTAGTCAAGAAACTATAAATTTACAAAAAACAGTTTTAATTGGAACAACAACAAATACTGGCTCATATAAAATAGATGTTGCTGGTAAGCAAAGAGTTCAAGATACTTTAGAACTAGATGATGTTTTAATGTTAAATGCAATATCAACTCCTAGCGACCCAGCTGATGGTAAATCTGTTATTTATATGGATTCAGCTGATGGTGGAATAAAATGTAAAATTAATGTAGAGGGAACAGTAGTTACAAGAACTATTGCCTCTTTTGAATAAATAAATAAATAAAAAAAATGATAACATATAAATGGATAATATCTTCAATGGATTGTGTAATACAAGAAACTATTGAAGGACAAGAACTGCAAAATGTAGTAAACATGGTGCATTGGCGTAGAGCTGCGTCAGAAGGTACTGAAGGTGAAGAAAATTATTACTATGCTGATGTATATGGGGCTATGCCTTTGACATCACCAGACCCTAATGATTTTGTACTTTATGAAAATTTAACTGAAGCTGATGTTGAGGTTTGGTTAAATGAAATGACTGAGCCAACTCCAGCTGAAATGGATGCTCAATTAGCTGCAAATATTGAACTGCAAAAGAATCCAGTTGAGGAAACTTTGCCTTTACCATGGGTGTCATGAAAAATGAAGTGAAAGATACAATGGAAATTTTGGCTGCAAATGGAACTGCAATTGGTATTAGTTTAACAGAGTGCAATGAAATACTTACTTTTATTTCTTTAGTTTTAGCAATTAGTATTTCTTTTTACAAGTTATACTATTGGGCATTTAAGAAATAATATGAGTTTTTTTAGTAAACTATTTAATTCTGGTGAATTAGTAAAAGAGGTTGGTGGTGTAGTTGATAATTTAACAACAACAAAAGAAGAAAAGCTAGAGGCTAAAAGAAAGCTAAAAGAAGTTTTGCTTGATTATGAAAAGTCAATGCAAAAAGAGGTTACAAGTCGTTGGTTAAGTGATAACAATGGTGGCTTATTGACTAAAAATATAAGACCATTAGCTTTAGCATTTTTAACTTTTATGTTTGTTATTATTTCTATATTTAGCGGAAATATTGGTCAATTTAAAATACAAGAGGAATTTATTCCAGTTTATCAAACATTGTTAATTGTTATATATACAGCTTATTTTGGAGGTAGATCATTTGAAAAAATAAATAATGGAAAAAAATAAACTATATAATCCAGACGAAAAAAATACACTAATAATGCAGTTTGGCAATGTTGCTAGAAGTTTAAGAAAAAAATATGAATATCCAAACAAGATAGATAAAAGAACTAAAAAGTATGGCAATCAAAGAAAGCATAATGGTGTAATGGGAAAATATAAACAAAATGGCAAAAAAGAGGAAACTGAATAGCACAAATCCTAAGTATAAAAAAGAGGAAAAAACAACTCAATATAAAAGAGTATTTTATAAAGAAGTAAGGGGTTGCAAAATTTATATGTTATATGAAATACTTTAAGCTAAGAGAATTTGTATGTAATTGTTGCGGTAAAAGCAAAATAAACAGAACATTTGT
>Ga0208767_1002071_pt1 | contig 15456 bp, 15 predicted proteins | sample VirMetDEL_Mar_21_FD_184514 | JGI IMG/M metagenome (GOLD analysis project Ga0208767, IMG submission 184514) | Aqueous microbial communities from the Delaware River and Bay under freshwater to marine salinity gradient to study organic matter... | ecosystem: Environmental > Aquatic > Marine >... | reverse complement strand
GAACTGCCCAGCAGGAAGCTCTCTCGCTGCTCTGAGAGCCGCCACAGGGGATTTAAGTGTGTAAGGAATATCTTGATATACCACATTGCTAATTGCTCCTGTAAGCCGTCAGGAAGCGCTCAGTGCGACCGACCAGCTGGACGACCAAAGTGACACGCTTACCCTTGTAAATGAATTGGTTTGCCTTGCCGTATCTAGCAAAGCGCTTGCCGTACTTGTAGGCCTCCGTGATGTCAGCAGAGGCAAGGCCGCGCTCAGCGACCCTGTCGAAGAAGTGTTGTGTAGCATCTACCATGGCAGAGCCTCCCTATTGTAAGACGATTAAGCCAGTGTGTTCAGTGCGAGCGCCGTGATGCCAATCATCGCCACGCTCATGTAGACCATGATCCAAACCAAGTCGCTGTCAGTGCGTCCGTTCTGTCTGTCTTGAATCTGCTTCTTAACTTGTCGCTGTGTCATGCTGTCGGTCTCCTCAGGCGCCCTTAGGCGCCCGCCTTAGTGATTTTCTGGACTAGGTAGACTTTGCGTCTGTCGTCTCTCATGCGCCATTCTGGATAAATCTCAGGATGCGCCCAATCCTCGACCACGCCGTCCTTGATGCAGGTAACGTGTGCTGTCTTGCCTTTGCAGCTGTACACGAACCATGTGCCGCCTCGCTTGGCGAATTCCTTCATGGCCGTATGTAGCGTCCGTGAGCGGTAGTCGTCTTGCCAAATGTGCTCGGCGTGATAACCCAGCGCCTCGATGGTGTCCTGAATCGCATTGAGCGGTGAGCCTTCGCCATTCTTGCGGCCTCGCTTGAACAGCAGCGAGCGTGCTTTGCCGAAGGCGCAGCCGGTAGCGACCGCGCAAGCGATAACGCCACACCAGCCGCCCTCGTTGTGTTGGTGCTCGTAGTACTTCGTAGCTACTCTGTAAAGCTCTTTGTAAGTTTGCATGATGTATCCTTTGGGTTTGTAGACGATTGTTTGTAGAGCCTCTGAGAAGCCCTACAAAGAATCGTCCGTGATTCCCGTCATCCTGTCCGTTGCCGCTGACCGTATGCTGTAACACCGTTCCCGAAGGCCCCTCTAAGCTAGCCGATGGCTAGACTGGATGACTAAGGTTTGGTAGCTAGTGCCTCCTCGGGTTCGCCTCTCCTCCACACTGCCACGGCAGCTCAGATGTAGCTTATCGAGTCCTCCTATTCGGGCCTGCTGAATACCAGACCGACTAGTCAAACCTCCCGAGCGGATCACATTGATCGTGCGTCCGATGACCGTGCGGTGATCCTGACTAGCCGTGGCTGTCTGGGCCGCTGGGCGCCTACGTGTATTTCTCTCCGTGGTTGCCCGCTCGGGGTTGCGTTTTGGTGTATGTCCCTTCCGGTTCGCGTCCGGCGTGGTGAGGAACATAGCAAACTGAGCCGTCCGTGCAACCCCTTTAGGCAAAATAATTTGCAATTAACTGAAATTAACTTCTAACCTACTGAATTTATTGAGGAATTATTTTCAATTATTTTCGCTCTGACTCTGCTTTTGAGGCTATTTTTGCCTCTATTTTGGGGGTTGACTTTACAGTTTAGGTGTGCATCCCCCTGATATTTATACAGTGTTCGAGGCTAACTCAGCTCGGCAGTCCCTATGGGAACCAAAGTGTGCTCTACAGGCCACGGAATACGTGAGGCTGTCTCTTCCTGCGACGATCTCCCTTGACCCTATGCTCTGGTATCCCTTGCCACTATCGTCGCTCACAGCGCCTCTGAGAGCCTCTGAAGAGCTTTGCTGTCTGGGTTGATGCAAGGGGGGTGCTATGGGGTGCTACACAGACACACACACTGCAAGCCATGCAAGGACTATGCCAACTATGCAGTCTGGCAGGACGCTAGCAAGAACCATGCCAACTCTGACAGAGCTGCGACAGAGGCTCGGCAGACTCGGCAGGCATCAGAGGTGGGCTAGTTTTCAGAGTCGGGGGCTTGTACAGCGCTGCTGTGTAATCGTGTACGACCTTCACAGATACAAAATAGTACAAATTAGCAAAAAAGATAGCAAAAAAGACTATGGTGACCTGGGCCTATAAAGCATTGATAACTATAGAGAATCTATGGCGGGACTGCGGAGACTTTCACTAGGCTAAAATCCGCTGTAAAAGCTGAGTAGGTGTAGATAAATAAAGGACTTGACAAACTCTAAAAAATATGCTATAATATTACTATAATATTAAGTAGAGATATTAACAAACATTAACCTATAGCCTATAGTTACCGCCTGTAGCGACTGTAGACAACTATTGAGGACTTTAGCATGGCTCTTTTACTAACGTTTGCAGTTTTAGCGAGCATTAACGCCTACATAGCCTATAACATTATGAATGAATGTTTTACGAATGAAGAATGGAAGGATATTTTCAAATGAGCGTAGTTCTAGAAACTAAGCCTAAAAGAGGACGTCCTAGAAAAGCAGATATAGAGGCTAAGAAGTCTGGTAATAGAGGCAAAGTAGGACGACCTAAAGGTGATGCAGCTGTAATCAATGAGTATAAAGCTCGGATGTTAGCTAGTCCTAAGTCTCCTAGAGTTTTAGAGAAGATATTTGATGCAGCGTTAGATGATGATCATAAACATCAATCAGCTGCTTGGAAGATATTAGTTGATAGGTTGTTACCACAGAGCTACTTTGACAAGGATAAAATTAGTGGTGGTACAGCTGGCATTAACATTACTATAGCAACAGTAGATCAACCAAAAACAATTATTGAAGGCGAAACAGTCACGGAGGACGATGATGCCTAAGTACTTTGATTTAGATGAGTTTGCTTGTCAACATACAGGTCAAAACCTTATTGATCCTAATTTCGTTGAATCGTTAGACGAACTACGTGAGATTTGTGGTTTCCCGTTTGTTATTACTAGCGGCTATCGTAGCCCAGCACATCCTATAGAGGCTAAGAAGGCTAAAGCAGGTACGCATACTCAAGGCATTGCTGCTGACATTGCTGTGAGCAATGGACGAGAAAGAGGCATTATAGTACGAAATGCTATAGACTTAGGGTTTATGGGCATTGGCGTTGCTAAGGGGTTTGTTCACGTTGATACGAGAGAAGGCCCGTTAGTCATGTGGAGCTACGATTGAGTAGCACAGACTTCAATGTAGACTTGTTACCGTGGCAGTCTGAAGTATGGAACAACGAGTCAAGGTTTAAGGTGGTTGCTGCTGGGCGCAGAACTGGTAAGACCCAGCTCGCCGCCTACCTATTGTTAGTGCATGGTCTACAGGCTACAAAGGGAAAGGTGTTTTACGTTGCTCCTACTCAGGCACAGGCCAGAGATGTTATCTGGAATACGCTGCTGGAGCTGGGCAAGAACGTTATAGCGTCGTCGCACATCAACAACCTAGAGCTGAAGCTGGTTAACGGTATTACTATATCGTTGAAAGGCTCAGACAGGCCTGAGACGATGCGTGGTGTGTCCTTGAACTACGTTGTACTGGACGAGTACGCTGACATGAAGCCTGAGGTGTGGGAGCTGATTATACGTCCTGCCCTGTCAGACATGAAAGGCGGTGCTCTGTTCATTGGTACTCCTTTGGGCAGAAACCACTTCTACGAGCTTCACAGAGACGCTGGGATGGGGTTGTTGGAGGACTACTCGTCTTTCCACTTTACCAGCTTTGATAACCCGTTCATCGACCCTGAGGAGATCAACACAGCCAAAAAGACCATGTCCTCTCATGGATTCCGTCAGGAGTTTATGGCTAGCTTTGAGTCTAGAGGCAGTGAGGTCTTTAAGGAGGAGTGGATACAGTACGCTGAGGGTAAGCGTGGTGATGACAGCGGAGACTACTATATTGCTATTGACCTTGCCGGTTTTACCGAGATGGGCAAAAAGCAGTCTAAGAAGTTAGACAACTCTGTGATAACAGTCGTTGAGGTGGGAGAGAACGGCTGGATAGTCGAAGAGATGATTATAGGCAGGTGGACGCTTGACGAGACAGCTAAGAAGATATTCAGGGCTGTAGACAAGTACAGACCCATCAGCGTGGGTATTGAAAGGGGTATAAGTAAACAGGCAGTGATGTCGCCTCTTACAGACCTGATGAGAAGATACAATAAGTATTTTAGAGTAGAAGAGCTAACACACGGCAACCAGAAGAAGCAAGACAGGATCGTGTGGGCTTTGCAGGGCAGATTTGAGAATGGGCTTATCTCCATCAGAAAAGGGGAGTGGAATATGACCTTCTTAGACGAGCTTTTCCAGTTTCCTAACCATTTGGTGCATGACGATACTGTTGATAGTCTGGCCTACATAGACCAGCTAGCTCAGGTGGCGTATTTTGGAAACTTTGAAGAAGACGACTACGAAACAATACTAGACCCCGTTAGCGGATATTAAGGTACTAACTTATGGAAGATTATATTGAAGGCGGCTCAGCTCAGATAATCGAAGAGACTCTTGAGGCTTGGGTTCAGTCTAAGTGCGACGATTGGCGTGACCACTACGACACTAACTACGATGAAAAACATGATGAATACTATCGGCTGTGGCGTGGTATCTGGAACGCTGACGACGCTACCAGAACAAGTGAACGGAGTAGGATTGTCTCTCCAGCCCTCCTTCAAGCTGTTGAGAATAACGTAGCTGAGATCGAAGAGGCTACTTTTGGTCGTGGACGCTTCTTTGACGTTCAGGACAACTACGGCGATCAAGACAGAGGCGATATACAAGTACTTCGGCATAAGCTAGAAGAAGAGTTTAAAAAGAACAAGATTAGAGCCGCCATCGGCGAGGTTTTGATCAACTCGGCCATTTACGGCACGGGTATTGCTGAGATTGTTATCGAAAGCAATAAAGAGTTAGTACCTGCTACAGAGTCTATTATGGAAGGTACTATGCAGGCTGTAGGCGTGCAGGTGCGTGACAAGACAAGCGTAAGGCTACGTCCTATCCAGCCCCAGAACTTCCTGATAGACCCTGTAGCGACCTCTATTGAAGAAGCCCTCGGCGTGGCTATTGACCAGTTTGTGTCCCGTCATCAGGTGGAGATACTGCAAGAAGAAGGAGTCTACAAGCAAACCTACATAGGCGAAGCTGCTCCAGACTTGGACATAGAGCCTGATCAGGAGCTGTTTGACGAGCCTACAGACAAAGTACGTCTTACTAAGTATTATGGTCTGGTTCCACGGCATCTGCTTGAAGCAGCAGGCGAAGAAGAAGGCGTAGACGGCCTCGACAGCGAGACAGAAGACGAGGGTCGTGATTCGTACTACGTAGAAGCTCTTGTGGTGCTCGGTAACGGCCAGTTGCTCAAGGCTGAGAAGAACCCTTACATGATGGAAGATCGTCCCGTGGTGGCCTTCTCATGGGACTGTGTGCCTAGTCGTTTTTGGGGGATGGGTGTTTGTGAGAAAGGCTATAACTCCCAGAAGGCTCTGGACAGTGAAATCAGAGCACGTATAGACGCTCTTGCTCTCACCATCCACCCAATGCTGGCTATGGACGCTACTCGTATGCCTCGCGGCACTAAGCCAGAGGTTAAGGCAGGTAAACTGCTGCTGACAAACGGCGACCCACGAGAGGTGCTGCATCCGTTTAACTTCGGCAACGTCAGCCAGATCAGCTTTGCACAGGCAGAAGCTCTACAACGCATGGTACAGGCTTCTACAGGCAGTCTAGACTCCGCTCAGACAGCTGCTGGAGGCGGTGGGCCTACTTCTGCTGGCTCTTCTATGAGCATGGGCAGTATCATCAAGCGGCAGAAGCGTACCCTTGTGAACTTTCAAGAGTCCTTCCTGATCCCGTTTGTACAGAAAGCTGCGTGGCGTTATATGCAATTTGAGCCTGAGTACTTCCCAGCTGGAGACTATGAGTTTAATATCACCTCTACTCTGGGTATCGTAGCCCGTGAGTACCAAGTAACTCAGCTTGTACAGCTTCTACAGACCACTGGGCCTGAGAATCCTGTGTATCCTATCCTGCTACAGAGTATTATTGACAACATGAACATCAATAATCGTGAAGATTTGATACAAACCATGATGAAAGCACAGCAGCCATCTCCAGAGCAGCAGCAGGCGGCTGAGCAGGCTCGTCAGGCAGAGCAGGCCTTTAAAGCTAGTCAGACTAATGCTCTTAATGGACAAGCCGCTGAAAGCGAGGCTAGAGCACAAAAGATCGCTCTTGAGGCTCGTGGCGTACCTGTTGAGCTTGAAACTGACCGTATTAAGGCTCTTAACGGTATGTCTGACAATACAGACAAGGAATTTGATCGTAAGATGAAGATTGCTAAGCTGGCTCTGGACGAAAAGGCTTTGGGTCTTGAAGTAGACAAGGAAAACACCAAGAGAGGAGCGTTTTAATGAGGATGATAACCACAAAGGACTTGGAAGGCCTCGCAGATCAGGTAAATATAGCTTTCGATAGGGCTAATAAGCGCATCGAGCAGCTAGAAAAGAAGATTGAAGCCCTAGAACCCCCTAAACCGGCCAAAAGAGCCGCTAAAAAGACTTGACAAAGTCTAAAAAATATGTTATAATAAGATATAATTATAAGATTAGCATAAAAGCTAGTTAAAGTCAAGGAAAATGTCACCAAAAAGGAGAATGACATGACAGACGACGAAAAGTACTATGAAGACTTGCGTATGATGTTCACTACAGACGGCTGGAAGTCTCTGCTAGAGGAGCTAGAAAACAACGCTAAGATCATAAACTCAGTACTGAGCACTAAAGACGATTTAGACCTTCAATTTCGTAAAGGACAACTAAATATCATTGGCTCAATTCTCAATCTTGAAGAAACTGTCAAGAATAACGAGGAAGCAGCCAATGGCTAGACGAATTTATGAGTTCATCTGTCCTGATGGACACGTCACTGATAGCTATGTTGACGAAGAGATCAGGGAAGCAGTATGTTCAACTTGCGAAGGCAAGGCAACTAGAATTGTCTCGGCTGTTGCCAGTTCCTTAGACCCTTTGTCTGGAGCATTTCCAGATGCTACAATGAAGTGGGCTAAGCACCGGCAGCAAAAGATACAACAAGAGCGTAAAGAGAACGGCGAGTAACCACGCTGCTTTACCACTCTCCATAATGATTAGATCACGGAGTAATAATGGCTACACTAATTGACACTGGACGACATGAAGACGATGATGTGGAAGCATCAGAGGAGTCTCAACCAACACTGGAAAATACTGTAGCTCCTGTACAGGAGACAACTACAGAGCCGGTAGAAGAAGCACCAGACGTCCCCGACAAGTATCAGGGTAAGTCTATCGCTGAAGTCGTTAAGATGCACCAAGAGGCTGAACAGCTTCTAGGAAGGCAGTCTAGCGAGGTAGGCGAGCTACGGAAGGTTGTAGACGAGTTTGTAATGTCTCAATCCAAAAGAGAAGAAACTGTCGATGAGGAAGAGATTGATTATTTCTCTGACCCTGAGAAAGCTATTCAGAAAGCGATTGAGAAACACCCAGCGGTTGTAGAGGCTCAAAAGGCTTCGATAACCATGAAGCAGTCTGCTGCTCAGAACATACTGACGCAGAAGCATCCTGACATGAAGGAAATCTTACAGGATGAAGCCTTCTTGAATTGGGTGAAAGAAAGCAGCTTTAGGACTAAGTTATTGTCCGAGGCTGATCGTAACTATGACTACGAAGCAGCTGATGAAATCTTTAGCCTTTGGAAAGATCGAAAGGCTTTGGTAACTCAGACGGCTAGCGTAGAAAAGCAAAGCAGGGCCAATACAGTTAGGAACGCTTCTACTGGAAACGCTTCTGGCAGTAGTGAGAAGGGTAAGAAAATCTTCCGCAGAGCAGACATTATTAAACTAATGCGTAACGACCCTAGTCGGTACGAAGCTCTTCAGGATGAGATAATGAGGGCTTATGCCGAAGGAAGGGTCAAATAATCATTTATAGGAAGAGATTATTATGACTACTAAGTCTGTATACCCTGATATGACCAATGCTGTGGATAACACTAGCGCAGCTACTTTTATCCCAGAAATTTGGTCGGACGAGGTTATCGCGGCCTACGAAAATTCACTCGTACTCGCGCCACTCGTCAAGAAAATGAGCATGGTAGGTAAGAAGGGCGATACTGTCCATATTCCTGCTCCCGTTCGTGGTACGGCGACTGCTAAGTCTGCTAACACAGCAGTCAGCATCCAGAACGCTACTGAGAGCGAAGTACAAGTCGTAATTGACAAGCACTTTGAATACTCACGACTGATCGAAGACATCACCGACGTACAGGCTCTGTCTTCACTCCGTCAGTTCTATACCACAGACGCTGGTTATGCTCTGGCTAAGCAAGTAGACTCAGACCTGCATGGTTTGGCTGTCAATCTTGGTAATGCAAGCGGTACTTATGTTAACACTGCTTCTTACTACGTTGACGCCTCTACTGGCCTGACCGCATACGCCGCAGACACGGTAACTGCTAGCGATGTCTTCACAGACGCTGGCTTCCGTGCTTTGTTGCAGAAGATGGACGACAACGACGTGCCTTTCGACAATCGTTCGTTTGTTATTCCTCCTTCACTGCGTAACGCTATCATGGGTGTTGATCGTTATGTATCTTCTGACTTCGTAAGTGGTCAGCCTGTACAGAACGGTTTGATTGGTAACATCTACGGTGTTGACATTTACGTATCTACTAACTGCGCTACTTCTGAAGCCGCAGGGGATAACACTGCTAACACCAACGATCTGAAAGCAGCGCTTCTTCTCCACAGGGACGCTTTTGTTCTTGCTGAGCAGATGGGTGTTCGTTCTCAGACTCAGTACAAGCAAGAATGGCTTTCTAACTTGTACACTGCTGATCATCTGTATGGTGTGAAGGTTCTTCGCCCAGAAGGTGGTTTTATCCTTAACGTTAACGCGTAAGGACTAAGTTAACTGGGGAGGTTCTTCGGAGCCTCCCCTGTTTTTAATTCAGAGGTTTATTAAGGTAGATACATGACTACGACTATCATTACGAAGAACAGCTCTACCGCCTCAGCTGTCCCATCGACATCAGACTTAGTTCAGGGCGAGTTAGCGGTTAATGTAACAGATAAGCGTCTCTTTACAGAGAATGCTTCTTCTACTATTGTAGAACTGGGTACTAACCCCTCATCAATTACTACTGGAACTATTACAGCTACAGGTACTGTAACAGCTAACAGTAACCTATCTTCAAGCAATGCAGTTCTTACTGGCGGTACAGTCAACGGTATCGTTATAGGCGGCACAACGCCCTCTGCCATCACAGGCACAAACATAACTGCAAATACAGGATTCTCAGGCCCGCTGACGGGCAATGTAACCGGCAATCTAACCGGAAACGTAACCGGTAACATCACCGGCGACTTGACAGGTAACGTCACCGCTTCAAGCGGCACAACAACCTTAAACAACCTTGTATTAAACGGAACTGTAGATTTTAATACTGCTGTCCTTACAGACCTCGGCTCTCCTGTCGCAAGCACTGACGCTGCCACTAAAGGATACGTCGATACTCAAGTAGCTAATGTAATTGACTCAGCCCCTGCTGCGCTAGATACATTAAATGAATTAGCAGCTGCTTTAGGCGACGACGCTAATTTTTCAACTACAATTACTAACTCCATAGCAACTAAACTGCCTTTGGCAGGCGGCACTATGACCGGTGCTATTGCTATGGGATCGAGCAAGATTACAGGCCTTGCTGATGGCACTGCTAGTGGAGACGCTGTAAACAAAGGACAGCTAGACACTAAACTAAACCTGTCTGGCGGTACTATGACGGGTAATATTGTACTAGGTACAAACTCTATTACGTCTACCGCTACTCCTACTACAGCAGACGAGCTAACACGCAAAGGATACGTAGATAGTATTCTTGGAAGCGCCACTTCAGCAGCTACAAGCGCTGCGGCAGCTGCAACTTCAGAATCAAACGCTGCAACGTCGGCTTCAAACGCCTCAACATCCGAGTCAAATGCTGCAACTTCTGCCACATCTGCGGCTGCTAGTTATGATGCTTTTGATGACCGTTATCTAGGTGCTAAGTCTAGCTCACCCAGTGTAGACAATGATGGTGATGCTCTATTAACAGGTGCTTTGTACTGGGATACCACAGCAGAAGAAATGCGTGTCTATACAGGCACAGGCTGGACTGCTGCTGGTTCTGCTGTCAATGGTACAAGCAATCGTCAAACTTACACAGCTACTTCTGGACAGACTACTTTTGCGATTACCTATGACGTTGGCTATGTAGATGTCTACTTAAACGGTGTAAAGCTATTAGTAGGTACTGACTTTACTGCTACGTCTGGCACAAACATTGTACTTACTACAGGTGCTACCTCTGGCGATATTATAGATATCGTAGCTTACGGTGCATTTAACGTAGCCAACACTTATACACAGGCTGCTGCTGATGCTAAGTTTGCTCAAGTTGCCAATAATCTTAGTGACTTAGGTAGTGCATCTACTGCCCGCACTAACTTAGGTCTAGGCACAATTGCTACAGCAGCAACCAGTGACTACGCTGCTACTGCTAATAATTTGTCAGATCTTGCTAGTGCAGCTACTGCTAGAACTAATCTTGGTCTAGGCACTATAGCTACTGCGGCAACTTCAGATTATGCAGCTACCGCAAACAATCTATCTGATTTGGCTAACGCTGGTACAGCAAGAACTAATCTGGGTGTAGCAATAGGAACTGACGTTCAAGCCTATGACTCTAACCTGACTAGCTTTGTCGGGACGTTTACTCTACCAACTACAGACGGAACTGCTGACCAAGTATTAACTACTAATGGTAGCGGGACTCTTGCGTTTGCTGATGCTGGTGGTGGTGCTTGGACGCATATAAGCGAAACAACACTTGGCGCTGGAATTCAAAGAACAGTGGATTTAGAGTGGTATAACTTATTATCAACTTATAGGCATTTTGTAATTACATTTACTGCTTTTAATAATTGGAATAATAGCTGTCAGCTTTATGGATATACGCTTTATGGAAGTGGTTATAACGTCTTAAGTGCTACTAATGCTTATGGAGCAACAAGAAACATAAGCGGTAGCACAGCAACAATAAATAGTCACAGCGAAATAGATTTGGCTGGTGGTGTTAATAATTCTGACAATCAGTCATATACAGGCCACGTGATGATATTGAATGCAAATTCAACTTCACTAAAAGAAAAAAGAATTATTACTTTGTATGGTCGCAATCAAACTACTAGTGGTTCAACTTCTTTTCATAGGTCAGAGGCGTGTCACAGAAGCAACACAGACCAGATTAGTGGTTTTAGATTTCATCTTACCGGTGGAGTTGTAAATTTTGATGCGCTTGAAGGCAAGTTTAATTTATATGGAGTGGTCTAATGACTGACACACCAGTAAAAATTATTAAGAACGGAATTGAGCATAACGCTACTGCCGAAGAAATAGCGTGGATGGAAGACGTAGCGGCTAACGCATCTTTAAGGCTAGCTGATTCAATTCGTTTAGAAAGAGATGAAAAGCTAAAGGCTACAGATTGGAGAGCTTCTAGCGACTTAACACTGTCAACTGAATGGGCTAACTACAGACAAGCACTACGGGATGTTCCTTCACAAGCAGGATTCCCAAACACGATTACTTGGCCTGATGAGCCAGAGGTATAGAGATGAGTAAATCAAGAGACATAGCCGATAGCGCGGCTACTATTAACTTTATTGATAACCTGACTTCTGACGCTCAGACTCAGCTCAATACTCTTGACACTGAGATAGACAACATTTCAGTAACTTCTGGCTCTCTGACCAAGACATTTGTAGCAGATGAAGTAGCCACAATTACCTTGTCAGGTAACGTGCTGTCTCCTGTTGTGGGCGTGACTAAAGAAGTAGCGCAGACGGGAACAACAAATAATAGCTGGGACGTTAATTCTACTACAGAAAACTACACACGTTTGAACTCTGCTCCTGCGACTACGTTGGATTTTGTATTTGGAGATTTAGCTGCCTCGTCTTTTGTTGATGCTTTTTCTGTATCTACTGAGGACACTGCGCCTAGCGACATAGCATTTAACAATGACGGAACTAAAGTCTTTGTTATGGGTAATACTAGTAACAATGTTTATGAATATGATTTAACTACTGCGTATGACATATCTACGGCTAGTTATAGCGGAAATAGTTTAAGTGTTGGCAGTCAAAGCGGTGGTGGTTCAGGAATTGCATTCAATGCAGATGGTACAAAACTTTTTATGTGTGAATACTTAAATGACACAGTGTACCAATATAACCTGACTACTGGTTTTGATTTGTCTACTGGTTCTTACGCAAGCGTTTCGTTTTCTGTTGCAAGTCAGGCTACTGCGCCACACGCAATAAGATTTAAGCCAGACGGCACAAAAATGTATATTATTGGTAATAACACAGATAAAGTTTACGAGTATACATTAACTACGGGATTTGATTTAACAACTGCATCATATTCTGGAAATTTTATAGATATAAGTAGTGAGGAGCCAATAGGTGTTGGTTTAGATATAAACAGTGATGGAACAAAGGTATATGTAGTAGGTACAACTAACGATACAGTATATGAATATACTTTAAGCACTGCTTACGATTTAAGTACAGCCTCATACTCTGGAAATAGTTTTTCAGTAGCAACACAAGAGCTAACGCCTAATGGAATTGCATTCAACCCAAGCAGTAGCAAATTTTTTATTGTTGGGACTACTGGAGATGACATTAACGAATACAATACTGGCGTTTCTGCTGTATCACTAGGCACAGGTTCATTCGCATCTGCTGACGTAGGCAAGACCATTGAAGCTAACAACGGTGTGTTTATTTTAACTTCTACTGCTGGCGCATTTACAGAAACCACAGCACCCACTTCATACGCTCAAGTAGCTTCAGGCTCTTGGGAGATGTATGCCGTTGTGTATAACACGACTGATGGTGATTTGGAGTTGAGTAAAACAAGTCCACAGAATCCTTATAATGTAAGTGGTGCTACTTTTGCATCAAGTCAAAACATCCTTACATATGAATCATCAATTTCTGGGATTCAATTTAATAATGATGGAACAAAGATGTTCATTATTGGTTATGGTGGAGTTGAGATTAATGAGTTTTCTTTGTCAGTGCCTTATGACCCAACTACTTTAAGTTTAAATAGTACGCTTTCTGTTTCATCTCAAGATTCTGTACCAACAGATTTATATTTTAAGTCAGACGGATTGACTTTATTTGTATTAGGTTATACTTCACAGACAGTATATGAATATACATTGACTACAGCTTTTGATATTTCAACGGCTTCATATTCATCTAATTCATTTTCAGTTTCCGCACAGGCTAGCAGTCCTTCTGGGCTTTATTTTAAAGATGACGGGACAACATTATATATTGCTGACCTTTCTGGATATTTTCAACAATATACGTTATCAACAGCTTGGGATATTACGACCGCATCTTATGCGTCTAAAAATCTTAATGTAAATTCACAAGATACCGCACCAACAGGATTAGTTTTTAATTCAGATGGCACAAAACTGTATTTAGTTGGGTATGGTTCTTATTCATTGCACTCATACAGTGTAAGCACTGCGTGGGATATTAGCACTGCAAGTTACGATTCAATATCTTTATATCTCGCTAGCTATACAACATTGCCTCGTGGATTAACATTTGAGCAAGATGGCGCAACTTTATTTATTGCAGGACAAAGCACAAACGTAGTAATTAAATTTAATTCTGCAACAACATACATTCCATCAGGCTACCACGCAGTCCACACAACAAATTCCACAGACTCTACCTACTGGACAGACATTAACTCTATGACCGCAGATGAGGCTGCTGGTGATGGAAGTATTTACTACGCAGTCTCAACAGACGATAGAGCTACTTGGAAGATTGCCCATAACACAGATGGCATACGGTCTATTGTCCGCAATAACTCAGGCACTTGGCAGTACAACTCCAATAGTACTTATGCGTCTACTACTTGGACTAACGCGACTACCAACACAGAGTTGAATGCTTTGCAGGAGGCTATGACGGGCGTTCAATCTCCATATGAATTAAGTGAATCAACTCAAATATATGGACTGAGTATTTCTACTTATGAATTAGAACCGCAAGATTTGTTTGTAAAAGATGATGGTACAGAAATATATATATCAGCAGGAAATGGATTAGGTGTAGACCAATTCACATTATCAACGGCATTTGATTTAAGTACAGCCACGCATACAGCATTTCAAAGTACATCATCTCAAGGCTTAAATCCTAGAGGTTTAACTTTCAAATCTGATGGAACAAAGATGTATGAGTGCCAAGTTTCAACGCAAGACATAAAACAATATAGCCTATCTACGGCTTGGGATATTACTACTCTTTCATACGATTCGGTTGCTTTTGTTACCAGCGGTCAAGTAACAGGTATTCGTGGAGTATCTTTTAAGTCAGACGGTACTAAAATGTTTGTTGTTGGAAGTGCTACGTCTGTTGTTGCAGAATATGATTTATCAACTGCTTGGGATATTTCAACCGCAACATACAATTCTGTTTCTTATGATTTTTCAAGTCAGGCAGCAGGAGCAGAAAGTCTTTCTATCCAAAACAACGGCACGACAATGCTAATTGGAGATAATGCTTTACATAAATATACGTTATCTACTGCTTGGGATGTTTCAAGCGCATCATTCGTTGAGACATTTGATGCTGGAAGCGGCGCGTTTGTAGGAGCAATGTTCGGAGATAGTGGAGAAAAACTCTACTACACTCAATATTCTGGAACTCAAGGAGACACAATTCAAGAGTACACTGCTACAGCTACAGGCACTACAAACCAAATGAACAAGACTCAGCTAGACGCTGTATCTGACGCTAATCACTTTACACTGGGTGATGACCTAGACCTTGCCATAGTATTTAACCTAACTAGTGGGACTACGGTTCCATCCAGTGACGGTGTGTCTATTAACTACGATGCCAATGTACTTAATCAAGGCGCGATACTGGGTACTGATTATAACTATGACGCTCCTGCTCAGAATAAGGTCAGGATTACAGCATTGACAGGCAACAACCTGAAGGTGCGGGTAGTTTAGACAATGGCTGCTGAAATAGTAGCAGCAGTGGCGGCAGCTAATCAGGCATTTAACTTTATTAAAAAAGCCGTTCATAAAGGACAAGAGTTACAAGACCTAAGCAAGGCTATAGGAGCTTTCTGGGACGCTAGAGAAGAGGTTAGCATCTTAGAGCAAAAAGCAACAAACCCTAGCAAGATTCAAAAGTTGTTTGGAGGACAGTCTATAGAAGCTCAGGCATTAGAAGTGACTCTACAGAAACAACGTGCAGAAGACCTAGAGCGTGAGCTAAAAGATATATTTTTATGGACAGGGAATGGTCATCTTTGGACTGAAATGATACGCGAAAGGTCACGTATAAGAAACGCTAGGATTGCAGCAGCTAAAGAGGCTGCACAGACCAAAGCAGCAATGAT
>Ga0208767_1002069_pt1 | contig 15464 bp, 24 predicted proteins | sample VirMetDEL_Mar_21_FD_184514 | JGI IMG/M metagenome (GOLD analysis project Ga0208767, IMG submission 184514) | Aqueous microbial communities from the Delaware River and Bay under freshwater to marine salinity gradient to study organic matter... | ecosystem: Environmental > Aquatic > Marine >... | reverse complement strand
GATAATATTCTTATCGTCATAGTGAGCTGGTTTTGGGCCATCATCATATTTGTGATGCAATCTTTCAATTCGTTCACTAAAATTTTCAGTACGAGGTTTAACAAACTTATTCATCAAAGGCTCCAAATGGTATTCCATCAATATCTAAATTTTTTAAATACATCTTTACACCTCTGACTAATTCTTTTGCACTTTTTGGCTCTCTACCATTTTCACTAATAAATATTGCTTTCATGGTACCTGGAGACATAGAAGAAAAATCTACTGAACCACCATCTCTAAAAGTTGCAATTTTCTTTAGCTCATCAATAGGTGCTTTTTTTATATAGTCTGTAATGGTGCCCTTAAATCCATTTTCTTTTGCTTCCTCGTAAGCTCTCTCAAGTGCATTTGAAAGTTCTAACTCTATATGGTGCATTGGATCTTTGGCTTCTGCTAACTGCATTAAAATTCTTGCAGTAGACCCATCTGATTTCCCCTCTAATTTTTTCTCAACATTTGGTATTTTCATATTTACTCCTTTTTTAGTTTTGGTGCCCATCCGTCTTTAGGTATGTAATATCTGCCTCTGTCTGGATGATCCCATTCAAACGCTTTAGGCAAATCTCCATAATGTTTGCCTGTTTGATTTATTTTAGTGTGAGGCAAATCTTCATTAGATATTCTTTTGTAAGGTTTGTTTTTTTGATTTATGACAATAACATCATCTGTATTTCTAAAATTTAAAGCGTTACCACTTTCAATGGTTTCTTTAATCTGATTGAGTATTTTTTCTTTATTCAAGTCAGCTCTAACTTTATTTGCAACTTCTGCAGTATCTCTTTTTTTCATTAGTAATTCTCCTGTAATGAATGAGGCTCTGGTTCAACTTGAGTAAAACCTTGAGTTCCTAAAGATCCCTCAATAAGTTTTTTCACTTGGACGCCTACCAGTCTCAAGGTGCAACCAAGACCAGTTCCAGCAACATAATATCCAGTCGGTTTGTAGTTACATCTAAGAATAGATCCACCCCAAACATTCTTATCAATGGCTTCTAAATTGTGATCAACTAAAGTTGGTTTAAATTTAGTTTTAAAATGAAATTGGATAGTTCCATCCCCTAGATCTTGATATGGTAATGGTGCTCTTTGGAATTGATCTGTTTTATTAGGATTTTTTTTCCCCTCTATAACTAACTGCTCTTTGATAACATCATCTATAATCTTGATGTCTTCTTGAGCTTCCTCTTTGTTAACTAAGAGTTTAACTTGGTATATTCCCTCTGCACTAAACTCTGTATCTGGTTTATTTAGGTGTGGATATCTTGCTACACCAAAAGCACTTGTTTTAATTGCTGACATTTTTTCTCCTTTTATTGTTGATGTCGATTAAATTACTCTCAATCTTATTTGCCTGTGATTGTTCGTAATCATATTTATGGATAACTTTAATCTTGTTAGCCAATAGCCATCTACAAAAGGTCTGTGGTTCCCATTGATTTTCTCGTACTCCATCAATTCTAAAGTACCCCATATCAACAAGATCTTTCCCCTCTTCAACCCAATCTTTCATATACTTCTTTAGAGTACTCTCTGAAATAGATCCAAAGATACTCAATAACTGTGATTGTGAGTAAAAAGGCTTATCAAATTTGTAGTTTAGTAAAGTCTCCATATAAGGAGATATATGCTATCCTTTGAAATATTTCAAGGGATAATTATTATTTATTTTTACCCCAAAGGATACTGTCCAAATGCTTCTGAGGGATGATTCTATTGGTGCCCTCGTACTTGTAATACCCCTCTTGGAAAAAAGGTTTTTGTGGCTTCTCTGCTATTAGCTTATTTAATAATTTAACTTCTTTCTCATGGTCAAATTCAAGATCTGGGAAAAACCCGTGAAAGAATTTTTTGAAATTTCTATTGCTGACCACTGCTCTAACTGTATCTATTTTTGGCTTTAGATACATTCCTTTGTCTTCTTCTATCCTCGCCCACACAAACATAGTAAATCGGATCATCTTCCATTCAAATCTTATATTTGAGGTCTTATCTTTCTTCTCTGCTACAATTCTATAGGCCTCTCCAGGTGTTACTTTAAGTTTCTTGAGTTCATACACCAAGAAGTCCCAATCTTTCTCCCCAATAGGTTTAACTCTAGGGCCAACCTTAAAGATCTTCTCTATTCTAATCTGGTCTTTCTGTATGTCTTTCTTAGCCATTTATTCCTTATATTCATTCAAGGGATAAGGTCAATTTTTTTAAGAATTTTATCTGCTTCTGATTTTGTACTTATATTTGTTAAATCTCCCAAGCTTTGAAGTTTTTTATATTTTCTCTTTAAATGAGCAACACCATAACCAGGTGTAACATTAGCTCCTTTTCTTAAATTTTCATCAGCCCACATTGGTTGTAAATTACTAAAATGATTAGCTATCTTAAAATGTTCTTCATTTTTAGGATCTAAAACTGCAAGTGGGGTGATGTGATCTATATGCCAATCTTTAGCATTAACCCAAGTCATTTTTTTATTTGTCACTGGATGATTATAAAATTTACTTTCAATAAATTTCAACAGAAATAATTTAGAACAGCCTGTTAATTTATGCATATCTTTTCTTGTAGTTTGCACTTTTGAAAAAGTGTAAGTTTTAATTCTTTTTCTTACAAGATTCCAAAGACGTATAATTCTTCCTTTGTCAGTTGTTGCAAAATAATTTGTTCTCCATTGATAAAATTTTTTGGCATTATCTTTTGCATATACCTTTTGATATTCCTTTTTTTTCTTTTTTGTTTTTAATAATTGTAATTCCTTTTTTTTCTTATCACTTATTTTTAATAGTTTTAAATTCTCATTATGAATTTTTTCTAATTCTTCTTTTGATTTCTTTTCTTTTTTTAAATAACTAGTTCTAGATAATTTTTTTTCTGCAAGTCTTTTTGCATTAGATATTCTTACTTTTTCTAATATTAAATCTTTATTTTTAGTCTGGTATTTCTTATGTGATTTTTCAATAATATCAGGATTTTTTTTGTGATATTCTTTAACTATTAATTTAATTCTATCTTTATTCTTTAGTCTCCATAATCTAATTTTTTCTTTTTGTACTTTTTTAGCTTCTTCTGGATTTTGATATTTCTTTTTTCTCCCTTTCATTAACTAATTTTTCATTTAGGTAATTCAGATTTAGAAATTCTTTGACAACCATATAGTTTTAATTCAGGATGTTGATGCCAATAGCTACCACTTTTTGTTTTATAAGTAATCCAAACAAATCCCATAGATGTATTTGTTCTAAACTTTATATATTTAAATAACTCTTGATCATATCCAACAAACATATCTCTTGAGTATTTTTCATCATCTTTTTCTGTGTCTTGATCAGATGTTTCAAATCCATATTCACCCTTGATTAATTTATATCTTTTATTTTTAAACTGTTGATTTTCTTTATCCCAATTAAAATAAAACCAATCTTCTGTATGACCATAATAGGATGGTAGGTAAATGGACTTTCCATCCGTATGATTAGCAATCAAAGGACATTTGATAATTCTTTTTACATTCTCATTTATAAAAAGACCCATAAAATAAAAAGAAATAACAAATAAAACTACAAACACACCTAATCGTTTTTTTAATATCTTTTCCATCTAATTACATTTGGATCATTATTCATTATAATTTACTACAAGTACCTTTTGTTATTTTGTCAAAAGCATTATCAAAAGATGTTATTTCCCATTTAACAGGCTTTGCAGTTTCAAATTTTGTTGCTTCGACATATGCATAAATAATATTAGCGCCATCTATAAATACAAAATAATGTTCGAGATCACTCATGTTGTTCTTAAATCCATTATAACTATATTCCTCTTCACCTTTTTTAACTTTAATACTAGCTTTTGTTTTGGCTGGTTCTTCTAAAATAAGTTCTTTATTTTTACCGTCTTCTAATTTTAAATTATGTAGTTTCCACTTGTACCAAATGATTGTGTACTCATATTTATCTTTTGACGTCTTGTAAGGATTTTTTAATTTGCAATAATAAACATCTTCTTCCGCATAAGCATTTCCACTAAAGAGAAAGCCAAAAAGTAAAACTAAAAAAATCTTTTTCATTTAAACTCTATATAACCAATAATCTGCAACTTTCTTTTCAAAAACTGGTATTATTTTAAATTCTCTGCCTTTATCGTATTTATAACAAAGCTTTTGCATAAGTTCCTCTTGATCATAAAAATCTCTTTGACCAATCATTTCTAAAACATCTGCTAGACTAACTCTAACACCATCAATAGTTTCAACAGTCGGATTGCCTGTTGTGTTCATATCCCAACCTTTAGGGCATTTTACAGCTTTCAAATGTTTTTGACGTAGTTCAACAGCTTCCTTTCTAAATTCTTCTTCTTTACCAAAAACTTTCTTTTCAAAATGTATTGTGACCTTATCTAGAATTGTCACTACATAAAGATTTTCTATATCTTCCCTAGTAGCATTAATTGATTCTAAAATTCTGTCTTTCTTTTGAAGCACCTTTGACATTAGAAAATCCTAACATATTAATTAGTTTTTTTAAATTGATAAACCTTTGCCACTTCTTGTGCATACTCAATAGTTTCATCAATATCAGTCTTGTCATAAAACTTATCAAGTGTTGCATCTTGTTGATGTCCTGTGAGTGCTCTTGCTTTACCTGTACTGCCTAATTTTCTTTTGCTGATAGTTGCACCCGATTTTCTAAACAATTTCTTTTGACCATCTATACCTGTTAATTCAGTTAGTTTTTTCCAGGCCGTTTCAAGATATTTACATCTAGCATTATCTGACTGACAGAATTCAACATCCCCACAATTTAATGTTGAGATATGTGGATTAGGAAATAACCATTTAATGTGCTTATATTTTTTATACTGTTCTTTAGATCTTTGGTAGTCCAAGCTATCTAACACCTCTTGTACTCTATCAGTTATAACAACATATTCTTCAACTCTACTTTTGGTTATATTGTAGGGCATTGTAATGACATTCTCTTTTGGTTGATCGCCATATCTTCCCACACAGTCATAATCAATTTTTGTAGTCTCAATCTGTCTTCTGAATGTGTAAAGCATAAACATAATGGCTTCTATTTGGAACGGGTGTTCATCCCGAAGTTGATAACATCCATCTATAAGTCTCTCCAGTTGGGCCTCTTTAAACTTCATTTTGGAGTATCGGTGGCCCTTGTGTAATATCTTTTTACTTTTGGTAATGGTTACGCCCCCATGTGCTTTCCTAGTTGGATCTAATAAATCTTTATCTCCTAGTAGATTTAATTTGTTGGAAGCTCTCCACAAATATTGAAAGGCTTTTAGAGTGTTACTTCTTGCACCAAAGGTTTTACCTTTATTACAATAATTCTGAACGATCTTTGGTGTAAGTTTATCAATACCAAGTGCACCTAATTGACTGTCATAAAGTGATCTCTTGTCCTCTTCTCTACACCCTTTGTAAGCTGGATATTTCTTAAATAGTCTACTCCAAGTCATACCATCAGTTAACTCTAGGGTACCACACCCCTCGTTATCTTCTGCAAACTTTAGGTATTCTCTTCGTTTGTTGTAACCCATCAACAACCTTGAATAATCTCTAATTGATTGAAGAGCTATACTACCATCAACCAATATTCTCGGATATCCGGCCTCTGATACTCTTACAATACATTCTCTTATAGTTAACTCTTGGCTACTTTTAATTATGTCTTCATCAACATTTTCTTCATTTGGGTTTTTAATCCATACCCCAGTCCTGTCTTTTAGTTTGTTCTCTGTAACTAAATCATTCACATACTTTTCAGCTTCAAAAACACCAAATGATCCTGGTTGAAAAACGCCAATCGTGTGAGTGAAAACTTTAGATCCAACCTTGCCTTTTATAATAAAAGTTTTTCTATTACTTTTTGTATTCCATCTTATGTAAGTTCCCGTAAGATTACCGGTAACTGCACAACGAACATCAAGTCTTCCTTTAAGTCCATGTACTGAAAGTTTATCTATTGCACTGTCTCTCCATGCAACTTTGGGCAACTGGTGGGCAACTTTTGATGTCTTTTTTGTCTTCGTCTCCATACCTACATAAATAGGTACAGTATAAGGAATGTCAGCTTTTATTGGATTAATGAAACCGAGTGGGGCCTCTTAGGTTAAAGAATTTTTATGTCCTGTTGGATTTTAAGTCCTTTGTGTCTACCAATTTCACCACGAGGGCTTTGCTGAATTCGTTATACATACCAATGTTTTATTTAAACACAACCTATATCATAACATCAAATATTAAATAAATTATTCTTTGGGCAACTGGTGGGCAACTGGAGACCCGATAGAGGTACCAGTTGAAAGTCAAAAATACCTTAGTTTATTGACCCCTATGCACCCAAAAATAAAAAGACCTTTAGATTATATGACATACAAAGTCGGATTTAGACATAAGGTGCTGAAAAATACTTTTTCATAAGTACCTAACCCAAAAAAAATAATAAAAAATTTTTTTCAAAAAATATTTGGAATGAGACTGGAAGAGCTAAAAGGTTATGGAGACTTTAAAGACATCCCCCAGTCTCAAATACTTTGATTTAGACAAAAAAGTATTATTAATGCAATTACAAATATAGGACTTTCTACTTTTATTTCAAAAGTTATTTATCCTTTAAATTTCGTATGGGCCTTTTTTATTTATTTTTTTACCTCTGTTGGTAGGTGTATATTTGCTGGGGTTGTACTCGTAGTCTCTACCATTGTGATAATTTTCATCTCCCCACCCTTTGTTAGACATATTGATTAATCCAGTACCATAATTTTTTGTGTAATTTCGGTTATCCCTTAGTGAACCTCTGGTTAACTGGGAGAGCCCTAAGCTTTCTTGAAGTGTCTTTTTTCTCTCTTGTTTTACCCTATGTTCAACTTCGGGTACTAGGGCCAACTCTTCGGGTGTAAGCTTTCCTCGAAGTGCAATCATCTTTTTCATATGGTTATGGTTAGCAAAGGCCTGGTTTGGATAGTTACCTTTTTTAACTGCTACTTCATGGTTACCTCTGTTGACCTTTTTCTTATATGCTGGGTACACTTTGACTAGGGGTACATCTTGTAAATCACGCACTCCCTCTTGGCTCTTGAAAAAATATCTTCCATTTTTAAAAATGTAGAGATCTCTGTACTTACCTCTCTTCATTGCTATCTTGACTGCTTCTCTTGATTTACCTATCTCTTTTGCAAATTCTGATCTGCTTATCGTATATAAATGTTCGTCTGTTTTCATATTCAGGGTAAATCTGTTACCTTTGTTATGTACCCAATGTTCCCACCGGTACTGCACCCAGTAATACTATGAGAGGCGTGAGAGATAAAATGTTAATTATCCTTTAAAAAATAATAGATCTCTCAATCTCTCAAGTCTCTCAAGCAAATCTATTGAAGTTAAAAAGAATAGTTTAGTGAAGCTTCAACCTTAAAAAGAAGTATATAAAACAGGTTGAGAGAATGAGTGTGAGAGTGGTTAATTATTGTTTAAATACCACGCAACAAAAATTAATACTATTAAACCTAACCAACTTTTATCTAATTTTATTAAATCTCGTTCACATAAGTAATCATCATTTATAGATGGGTATAACTTATCAACTTTTGATCTTGCTTCCTCTGGAGAATAACCTTGATCAGAAAATCTTTTAAAAGCTCCAAATCTTTTACTCAATCTGTACTTTAGGTTAATATATCTAAAAGGATCAACTTTTTTGGCGATTTCACTGTCTTTTATTTTAGCATTTTCTCTAAACTCCTTGTTTAGATGAAGCTCTCCTACAAGGTGGAGAAGTGTCATTTGATATAGAGAAAACAGTTCATTTTTATTTGTTTGATTGACCTTAAAATTTTTAAGGTCATATTTTTTGAAATATTTAACATTATCTTTAGCAACTTTTAAAAAGAATTTAAAAGCTTCAAAGACTGTTACTCGACCTAGAAAATCTGGATCTTCTAAAGCTGTATTTATACCAGTCCAATATTTAGTAGGCTCATCAAATCTGAATTCTTTTTCAACGTTTTTTGGTAATTGTTTTCTTTCATAAATAATAGCTTTTAAATTTCTATCTTGATCAAATTTTTTAAGATGAGTTACTAAGGCATCTCTGAATGGGAATGTTTTTAGATTATCCCAATTATTAAAAAAATTATTAGGATGATAATTTTTATCTCGCTTCATTTAATCTAGAAGGTTATTTGGATTTCTGTCTTCTATAGTATCCATAATTATATCTCTAATATTTTTGATCCAGTTTTTTCGATCTCCTTCTTTAAGCTTTTTCCATTTTTTTTTGTATTTATCTACAACAGCGTCAGTTTTGCTTTTCGTAAATCTAGCAAACATATCTTTTATAATTAATTGCATTTCTCTATTAGTCTCTGAAATCAATTCATACGCCTGTTTTCTATAATTAAAATCAACTGAATCTTTTCCTTCAATCATAAGTAACTCATTCATCCCTTTTAAATCAGAATGTTTTTCTGATATGTGGTTAAAATAAAGTTCTATAGAAAAGTAGTTAAATAATAACTTTTCATCAGGTATCTTTTTTATAAATTTCTTTTTTTCTGCATGTTCGACAATATATTCCTGACATCTTCTATGACCTAAATCTACAATGGCCATTAGAATTTTGTCATCAGCTTTCATTTTAAGAATTTTAGTGACAAACATATTCACAACGCCTTTTGCAAAAGATGCACTTCTAAATGCTTTTTTATCAAAGTTATTTTCTACAGCGTGATAGTTCCATTGCTGTTCCGCCTCTTCAATTATTAGATAGTTGATAATATCTAAATGGTCAGTCGGATTTAATTTAGTTTTGAATAAGCCAAGCATTAAATCTTATTATTTAACCATTTATTTTTTTCCCATTATAACTGGCCCAACAAACTCCAACAAAGGCTTTATACATTTTGTTGGTTCCATCTGCATAAAAATCTTTTGCTCTTAGTACATAAGTTGCAGAGTCAAAATTAACATTGAAATATTTTATTTGTTTGTATGAAGCAGAGGCTTGTGGGGGATATAGACTCGTGAGTTCAAAATTATAGACAGAACCGTCTTTTGTTAAAGATCCATTTGTTATTTTGCCATTTTGTGTCCAAAGATGAGGGTAAGTTGTTTTTTCAAAAGATGAATAGTTATACTCATTGTTTCGTATAATAAATCTTTCGTCTTTATCTAAATGAATAACAAAATGCTCACCTTTCTCTTTACTAGGACCACACATATAAACTTCATTGAATTTAAAAACTTTGTCAAATGATTGAGAATTCCCTTCAATATTAAAGATGAAATAAAAGAAGATAAAAAATAAGGTAAATTTTTTCAAAGATCTTTCCAATGTTTATTATTTTTTTTCCACTTATTAACTACCTTTTCTACTTTCTTTTCTTCCTCTGGAGTGAAAACATAATTTGGATGAATAGTAATGTCTAAGGATTTAACATATTCCCAGCCTTTTTCATCTGCTAACGTTTGAGAGGCTTCTTTTAGAGTTCTGCCTATTCGAATGTGATATGATATCCAAGACTCATCATTTAAATCATCTAATATTCTTCTAATTGTTGCAAGGTATTCAGGTGTATATTTTCTTACATCTTTTTCTGCTTCACTTTTAAATATACCAAACATTAAATATTACTTTTCCTAAAAGTTATTACAAAAAAGAAAGCACCTATAAAATATGATCCAAAAGATAAAAAACCAGGAAAAAGAAAATAACCCAGTACAAAAAAAGCTATGCCACAAGTTATTCCAAACAATTTATTCATTTATTTTTCTTATTAAAATTTAATTAAACTTTAATCCTTTATTAATATTATAAATTTCTGCTCCATTATTCAATTTATGTATCTTATCAACAATACATCTATCACCATAATTAACTATTTCTTGGAATTTTGATCTTTCACCTGGTGATGGCTGACCACCAACTAGACATCTTATTTTTGTTCTGATTCTTGTAGCTTTATCTTCCTGACCATTAATTAGAACACCTGGTTTATTGTCATTATAAATCTCTTTAGCTAAATGCCCACAAACAACAAACCATCTAAATATATTATCATCAGTTTCAGTATCCCTCATTGTCTCTCCAGTTAATTCTAAACTTCTAGTGCAAACATTTACTTTGTGTTCCTCAAATGTTTTTGACCATTGGAAAAAACCACCAAAATATAAAACTGCAAATATAGTAATCACAGGAATTAACAAACCAGGATTAACTAAAAAGATTAGAATTTTTTTCATCACTAGGCATAAATGCCTGTATCTAGTAATTTAACAACTTCTTTTGGAAGATGTTTTTTATAATTAAATTTTTCACACAAAGGGAAACATCCGTGTAAATATTTCCAAAGTTGAAAGCCTTTTTCTCTTGTATCTGGAAAACAAATCATACCTATTGCACTTGTAAATAAACCTTGAGACGCAAGAAGCGGAAGAGGACCATAAAGCAAAAGGTCCACTGGTATTGCCTGATGCTGTCTTCTTATGTTTTGTAAAATTAAAAAAGTATGATCAAAAAATAATAGCCGTTCTTTTTCAGATAACATTTCAGGTTTTTTTAAAGCTATTTTATGAATTGGTTTTGCAGTTTTAATGTCAAATTTAACATAAAATTGAGAGAGACTTTTAAGAAGTGCGTCATAGTTTTCAACATAATCTACAAGCCCGTCCAAAGCGGTTGCAAAAGTCATTCTATCTGCTTCTTTTTCTTCTTCAGTTTGACCACTGTGAGCAATGTTTAATTGGCTATCTGTCAATTCATTGATCCTACTAACCCAGTTTCCCTTTTGTGATCTAAAAAGAGGTTTAACAATTTTATCTAAAAAAATTCCCATTTAAATTTATCCCATTGAAGAAATTAATGCTCGTTTAAGAATAAAGCCACCTATTATGCAGGCCAAATAACCTTTTTCATTTCTAATTTCTTTTTTAAAAAGTTTAAAAATAATAAAACCAACTATCCAATAAATTGCTAAAAGAATTGCTATTACAACGAAGCTTTCAATTAAAGACTCGCCTCTCGTTTTCATGCTTTAGAATATAGCCGACAAGGTTGTGGTTATGAAAGCGAAACCTAGTAGCCCCATAAAAAAAGGATAAAATTTGTCATCAAATGTTTTTTTGAATTTAAATTTATTTCTAAACACACTGTTAATCAAAGTAATTACATAAGGAGTTAATATCGCTCCAAAACCATAAGCTACATTTTTTCCAGAAATAAAACTAACAGCAACAATATAAACTAATGAAATGATAATAACATTTTTAGTAGTTAAAAATTTTTTAAATTTAGGGTTTTGTTTGGCTATATAAATTCCTAAATATCCAGATCCTAATAATACACCAATTACAATTGCTAAAATTATAATCTGCCATATGCCTATACTCATCTTTATTCCCCCTATTAACTAAATCCTAACAAAATTACTTTATAAGATCAAAGAAATCATCCAAACTTATGACAACTAAAGGTTCTCTTGAATTCATTTTCATTGCAATTGCTGGGATTAACTTGTGTTGACCTTTAGAGGCCTGTTTGTACCAATCATAAACAGTCTTCATCTTGGACTGGTTTTTGCACTCAAAGTTAACTCCAACAAGCTTTCTAGCCACTTTAGATAACACTACATCCGGCCCAGTTTGTCCGTGTTTTGCAGTTACAATATCTCCAGGTTTTAGATGTGGAAATGACTTTAATATCTTATCTCTTACCAGGTTTTGCAGAAGCGCTGACTTCCGTTTTTTACTCATTGGGGTCATTAGCAAATATCCTTTTTATTAAAGTGAGACTCCCATAGTTCGGTCTCTGAAAGATCACTATTATAAAGACCATCACGCACCTCTTTAATGTGCATTAAATATAATCTCTTCTTACGACCATCTTTGCTATTTTTAGCCTGTTTGGTTAATTCTCCATTTGGCCATTTGGTAGCTTTTTCTTTAAGGAAGTTCTCGAGATCAGCCATAGTGAAATATACATTTTTAAATAATTCGGATTTTTTCATAGCTCTAAAGCAATCCACCTTGTGTATGGTACCGGTATAACGCCAGTGTAAGAAGTCATCTTTACCTATTGCTTCATTATATGATGCAAAAGGAAACTCCTCATTATCAAAAGCATCTTCCATCATTACATAGAAGTCATCTTTATTAGCTTCAATCAATAACTCCTTATCAGCAGTTGATGGTGCATCCCTAAAAAACATTTCTCTATCGTAAGCAACTTCATTTAAAAGGTGCCACTTAAAGTGTGAGGGATTTTTTATTGTTTCTAAAATATCTTTTTTATAGTTTTCATTCTGCAACATCTGCACCACTTGATCTTTATGTCTTTTGATATGTATTACAAAGGATCTCCGGTCATACTCTCCTATGTGAATAGGTGTTTTACTATTAGAGAACACAAAGAAATTACACAAATTAGGTATCTCTATTTGAGGTTTATTTTTTGGGTTAATAACCAAGTTATCTTCTGTAATTAGATCTTTAAACTCATTAGATAGTTCTTTTGTTTTAGCAGTATTCTTTTGTAGGACTACCTCATTCAAAAATATAAGTTGTTTCCCCTCTACAATAGTTGAGTGTGTTCCGATCATTTGTGAAAACTTTACATTCGGACTTACATTTTTAGGACCAAATAAGCTCTGACAAATTAATGAAAATAATTTCTTTCCAACTCCCTCAACTACAGAATGGATAATTACATACCATTGAATTTTAATTCCATAATGCAATCTTTCTGTTTTGGCATTTAACATAAAGGCTAATACTTGTTTAATGATGTTCCAATTATCCTCACCAAGTAACCAACTGTAATATTCATTCAGTCTGTCAACATTACCTTGTATGGCCTCTACTTCTGGATCTTCATATATATTTAAGTAAGTTCCAGCAGGTAGACCTTTAATATCTCCATTATTGATGTGCGCTATACCAGGATCAAATCCAGCGTGTGTAAAATAACTTCTAAGCTTAGTTAATTTAGTGTCTTTTAATAACTGATCTGACATAGATCCTTTTTTAACTTCGTGTCTCCACCAGTCATTAATTTGTTCTTTAGACTTAAAGGTTTGTGTCTCTACTTCATAAAAATCTGTTCTTGATTGAACATAATAATGATTATTGAGTACACTATCTGTAATGGCGCTAAACCCTTTTGCGTCTAAACAGGGCTCAACCTGACAGATCTCTTTGATCCATTTTCTCTGTGCATTTAGATACCATTGTTCATCCATTTTGCCTTTGGCTACAGATTTCTCAACTCCTTTAATATAATTCTGCAACTGTTGCTGATCCAATGGTTCATCCAGTACCTTATTTAATTCCTCAAGTGTTACATCACAGTCATATAAAGTTTTATATAATTGGACTGTTAAAAAGGCTTTATTTCTACCCCCACCCTCTGCACCGGATAACGCTCCAACAGAAGCAACTACTGGAAGATGCTTTCTATATTTATGTCTAAAGAAAAATTGCTCTAAACTTAAAGGTCTTCCATCGGGTGTATAAAGTTTGTCATGTTCATAGTGATATGGAAGATATAACCATCTGCCGACCTTGCCGGGCTCATTAGGTACGGTTGGACAAGTTGCGTTAGTATCACACTTTATTAATAACTCTTTTTCTATTCTTGCCTCAAGCTCCTTAGCTCGTTCGTGAGCTTCTTCTATATCCATAGGCTCATCTAGAAATTCTATTACTCTCCATTTTTTATTGGGTGTTTGAAAACAAAAATATTGCCACCCTAATAATTTCCATATGGTAGGACAGAACACGCTAGGTTTTATTTTTTTATCAATATCAATTCCAATCCATTCAACTTCATTTGTATCCTCAATTAATGGAGATCTACCACAAAGTTTCTTTCCATTTAGATGGTCTTCTATAGGAATCATTCCAGTTTTTTCAGTTGTTAGCTTCTCTTCTGTAACTAGATTATGATGATAGCAATATCCGTATTTGGTTGTTGCACCATTAAATATTCTTAAAAAGGTTTCTGCATTATTCATTAGTGTCTCCATCTTGATCTCTCTTTTTGATTTTATAAATGTGTTTTACTTTTCCACTTTCCAACAATTTATGTTCTTGCTCGAATTCATACTCTTTGTTGTTTTCGGGAAGTCTGTCGTTATGTTTTTTAATATCTATACCAAGCTCTTGGGCAAACTTACCCATTGAGTGTAACCCGTTGTAAGCTCTAGTAAGCTCAATGTTAGCTTTGTGAAGCTCTTGATTTTTTTCAAGACAATCACCAAGACTTCCATAGTTTTCTGCAAGTCTCTCTCCAAGTTTATCTAGAGCTTTGTTTTGTTTTTTTATGTGGTTGTGTTGTTTGATGACCAGCCTATGTAGTTCCTTATAACCAACATAGTCGTGTTCACAGGTAGCAAATTTACGCTTTGTATCTTTTGTCATAGTTTTCTCCGTTAGTCTCTCCGGATTTAAAACTATGATCTATTAATCTCTCTACTGTTTTTGCATTAGATAATTTTTTGTCTTTAACTAAAGAAACAGAAAGTTTCGAAAGTTTATCCATAGTATCATTCCGTAAAGAGATCGATTTATAATTATATTTACAAGTCATTATTTTCTCCTCTTGGTTTATTTGGTTCATAACTTTCTACCTTTCTAATTTCTTCATTTTGAAGCTCTGTCAATCGCTCTTGCACTTTATCTAAAAGTTCTTGCAAAGAGTTTGAATTAAAGATCTGACCTCTGATCCCATACAAAGTTGACAATTCAACATTATGTGGGAAATAAAATTCAGCAATATTTCCGGTTTTAATTTTCAATTTGTCGCTCATTTGTAATCTAATTTTTTTCATCAAATAAAATTCTTATAGTAAAAATCAGCTATACCACCTGTGCCAACTGTTTTTCTTAAATTTGAAATTCTTGTTTGTTTTTCTGCATCAGCAAATTTTTTAATTTGTTCTTCTATTGGTACATCTGGTACCTTTGGTAATTCTAAAGGTTCTGGTAGTGGTGCAGTATATGTAGGCTTTGGGGGTTTCTGTTGGGACTTATGTTTGCCTATAAGTTTTAACTCATCATCCCCTAGCGTTGGTCTTACTTTTGGATCTTTATAATATTCTCTAAGTGTTTTTCTCATTTCTCCAGCCTGTAGACGATCATCTCTGTCTTTAGGGTTTTTTGCTAATTCCATCATTGCTTCCCAAGTACTCATAGTTTTTTTCTGGTTAGATGGATAAGAAGATGGATCTGTATTATCGAATTTTTTAGGTCTCTTTATTTTTGCATCAAGCTTAGCTCTTTGTTCCATTGTGATAATATTCTTATCGTCATAGTGAGCTGGTTTTGGGCCATCATCATATTTGTGATGCAATCTTTCAATTCGTTCACTAAAATTTTCAGTACGAGGTTTAACAAACTTATTCATCAAAGGCTCCAAA
>Ga0208767_1002065_pt1 | contig 15470 bp, 19 predicted proteins | sample VirMetDEL_Mar_21_FD_184514 | JGI IMG/M metagenome (GOLD analysis project Ga0208767, IMG submission 184514) | Aqueous microbial communities from the Delaware River and Bay under freshwater to marine salinity gradient to study organic matter... | ecosystem: Environmental > Aquatic > Marine >... | reverse complement strand
ACACAGAAGTAGATGCTAACGTATTTACTGCTGCTGTTATAAATAGATTTTTAGAAAACGCAGAACATAGAATTAATTTAGATATACCAATGGACTCAGACAGAGTTCAAGCAGAAGCACAATTTGCACAAAATTTTAATAGTATTACAGTTCCTACAAAAGCTTTATTTGTAAGAGGTGTACAAGTATTTAATTCAACAACAGCTACTACAGAACAAGGCTTTTGGTTGGAAAGACGAGATCAAACTTTTATTACTGAATACGTGGGTGAAGCTACAGGACCTTCTGGAGGTCAAGCAGCACAGAATGTAAAAGGTTTACCTAAATACTATTCTATGTTTGGTGGTGCTACAACAGGAACTGATACTGCTACTTCAGGAGCTATATTTGTTGCTCCTACACCAGATCAAAATTATAAATATATTATTCATTATAATGCTCAACCAACGGGTTTAGAGACTAATACCTCTGGAACTTATGTAAGTAATTATTTCCCACAAGGGTTATTATATGCATGTTTAGTAGAAGCATTTATGTTTTTAAAAGGTCCAACAGACATGTTGACACTATATGAAAATAGATATAAAACTGAACTACAAAAGTTTGCAGCAATGCAAGTGGGAAGAAGAAGACGAGACGATTACACGGATGGAACAATAAGAATACCAATCGAGTCACCGCCTCAGTAATTAGGAGAAAAAATTTATGACAATAACATCAGCAATATGTAATTCTTTTAAAGTAGAAATTTTACAAGGTGGTCACAATTTTAATGATGCTAGTGGTGCACCAACAGGTAACGCATATAAATTAGCTTTATTTTCAAGCGACTCAGCAACTTTAAATAAATCAACAACTGTTTACACAGCACCTTCATCTGCTAACGCAGTTCCAACTAACACACTTGAAGTCAGTCAAAGTCAAACTGATGGCGGTGCTAGTAACACTGGTTATACTGCAGGTGGGGTAGCATTAACACCATCAGCTGATCCAGTTTTATCTGGTGACACAGCGTGTGTTAAATTTAATGATGTAAGTTTTACTTCAGCTACGTTTACAGCAAGAGGTTGTTTAATTTATAATTCAACAGCAGTTACAGGATTCACAACAAACAGATCTGTTTGTGCAATTAATTTTGGTGCAGATAAAACTGTAACAAGTGGAACATTCACAGTTCAATTTCCAGCACAGACAGCGGGTAACGCAATCGTTCAAATAGCATAGGGAGTAAATCCTTATGGCTAACACTTGGAACCAATCCGGAACCACCTGGGGCCAAAATAGTTATGGTCTTCAAACTGAAGTTAATATTTCTATTACAGGTCTATCACTTACATCTACAGTTGGATCAGTAGAATCTTTTAACGAAACAGGTTGGGGTTCTGATACATGGGGATTTGAAAACTGGGGTGAGTCAGCAATTGATGTAGTTTTACCAGCTTTATCTGTAACAGCTACAGTAAATCTTCCATCAGAAAATATACAAGTTAAACCTGGATGGGGTACTTTAGATTGGGGTGAAAATGGTTGGGGCACTGTTGAATCTGCTGTATTTAATTTAACAGGATTATCTGCAACTGCTTCAGTTGGATCTTTAACCGTTGTAGATCAAGCAATGGGTTTAACAGGTTTAACAGCTCAAACAACCGCTGGTTCTTTACCAATTATTGTAGATAACACTCTTACTCTCACAGGTTTATCATCTCAAAGTGCTGTAGGAAGTATAACACCTGCAGACGTTATGGGTTTAACAGGTTTATCAGCTCAAAGTGCAGTGGGAAGTATATCTCCTGCAGACGTAATAGGTATAACTGCTCCATCTGCTGCTCAAACAGAAGTTGGTGATATTACAATTTCTTCTAACCCTGTTATAGATTTAACAGGTGTTTCTGCATCAACATCTTTGGGTTCTTTAACAATAGATAATATAACTCCAGCATTGTTAGCAGGTCAATCAGCCTCAACAGCTTTAGGGTCTTTAACAACAACTCAATTATCTATAGCTAGTTTAAATGGTCTAGGACAAACAGCCACTACAAGTCTTAATTCGGACGGATTAATTCTTAAATATTATGGAAAACTTGATCCTAAAACAAGTACAGGATATTCAACACGAACACCTAAAACCAGCACAGGATACACAATTAAAACTCCTGCATAATTATGTTTGACTTAAAACTAAATAACTAATATAAATACTTAAAACTAGGAGATTAATAAAAATGGCTTCAACATACACACCTCTCGGCGTAGAGCTAATGGCTACTGGTGAAAACGCTGGTACTTGGGGAACAAAAACAAATAATAATTTAAATCTTATAGAACAGTTAACGGGTGGATATTCTGCAAAATCAATTGCAGGTGGTGCACAAACTACAACTTTAGATATTGATGATGGTGCATTAACAGGAACAGCTCAATTTAGAATGATTGAGTTTACAGGTAGTATTACTGGAAATCAGATTGTTACAATTCCAAATGATGTAGAAAATTTCTACATGTTAAGAAACTCAACTTCTGGAGCGTACACAGTTCAGTTTAAATATGCAACTGGTTCAGGATCATCTGTTACATTTGCAACTACAGACAAAGGCGATAAGTTAGTTTTTGCTACAGCAAATGACGGAAGTAATCCAGATATTAAAGATTTATCAATTGGTGTAACATCTCCAGCAGGAACAACAGGACAAGTTCAAGTAAATAGTAGTGGTTCTTTTGCTGCAATTTCTGAAGGTACGTCAGGTTTTATATTAACGTCAACTGGATCTGGATCAGCTCCCACATTCCAAGCAAATACGGCGACATCAACAGGAAAAGCTATTGCAATGGCAATTGTTTTCGGATAAAAGAAAAAGAGGAGAATAAAAAATTATGGCAAACCCAAATATAGTAAATGTAACTTCGATTCTTGGTAAATCAGTTCAAGCTGCATTAACAACAACTTTAACAACTGAAATACTTGCATGTCCTTCAGACAAAGTATTAAAAATTAACACAATAATTATAGCAAACATCGATGGTTCAAATGCTGTTGATTGTTCAGTATTTATAACTAAATCTGGTGGATCGCCAATAGCTCTTGCAAGTACAATTTCTGTACCAGCTGATGCATCATTAACAGTTATCGATAAAAATACATCTTTATATTTACAAGAATCTGATAACATTGAAGCTGGTGCGGGTGCCAACAGTGATGCAGTTATAACTATTTCATATGAAGAAATAGACGACGCATAGGAGATTTTTATATATGGCACATTTTGCTGAAATAAGATCTAGTGATAACGTAATTTTAAGGGTCGTTGTAATTAATGATTCAGATGTTACTGCTAATGGAGGAGAATATTCTTCAGAATCTGAAACATGGGTTGCTAATAATATACCCAACGATTTAACTTTAGAGTTAGATCCTTATCCTGAAACATATTGGAAGCAAACTTCTTACAACACTCGTGACAATCAACACTACACACAAGATGAAAACGGAGTTCCAATTTTATCTGCTGATCAAACTAAAGCAAAAAGATTTAGATACGCTACTTATTTAGGTACTTATAATTCTGCAGAAGATATTTTTATAGATGCAAAACCTTTTGCATCTTGGTTATTCAATAATACTACTAAAGCATGGGATCCACCAACACCTATGCCAAATGAAGTAGATGAAGATGGGCAATACATAACATATGATTGGAATGAAGAAACACAAACTTGGGAGATAAGATAATGGCAAATGGCGGAATAATAGGACCAGCAAACGATCCGGTTAACTTAACAGTAAGTGCACCTGGAAGTGTATCAAATTTTAACGGTTCAGGGACTTTTACACCTTTTTCAGCACCTGCAGCAGCAGCTGATTTTAGAACAGCAAATGTTTTAGCGATCGCTGGTGGAAGAGGCGGAGGAGCTAATATTGGAGCAGGGGGAGGAGCCGGTTGGGTTCAATACAATCCAGCTCATTCTATACCTAGTTCTTCAGCACCAGTAACAATTGGTGGCGGTGGTGGGCAAAATGCAAATGGAGCAGCATCTACTGCTGGTTTTGCCTCTCCTGTTGCAGCACCTACAGGTTCTTTTCCTCCACACAATATTAATGGTAACGGCGATTTCAGTTCTGGAGGCGGAACTCCTTATCCAGGAACAACGGCGGGGGGAGCAGGATCTGGCGGAAACGGCGGAGGACCGGGATCTGCGGGAGCAGGTGGTATCGGTACAGCGCATCCAGGCGTTTCTTCTCCACAAAAAGCTGGCGGAGGCGGAGGCGGAGGTTGGCCAGGTCAACCGGCTGGCCCAGGAACAAATGGAGGAGGCTCAGGTGTTTCTCCACTAGGAGGCACAGGTGGTTCGGCATCGGCTAATACAGGATCTGGCGGCGGCGGCGGCGGAGGAAATAATGGCCCAGGCGGCGGGGGCGGATCAGGCTTTGTCGCGATTAAAGAATTAGATATAAATGTTCAATCGGCTTCTGGTGTTTGGAAATTATCTGAACAGTATCAAGCTAAAAAAGCGGGAAATTGGCCATCTTAATATTCTGTGTCCTTTAAAGTAATTAAAAATTTTCTTAAACAAGAAGAGGCGGATTACATAGAAAGCACCATGCTTTCATTTAATTTTCCATGGTTTTATTCTGGTTCTGTAAATACTCCAGAAGATAACAATAGATTTTTTTTCTCACATTCTATAATTCATGAAGGTAATATAAACTCAACTTTTTATGATAATATTGCATCACCAATATTAAAAATATTAAAACCAAATAAAATAAATAGAATTAAATGTAATTTATTTGTTAAACAAAATGAACAAATTAAAGCTGGCATGCATACAGATATGGAAGAAGAACACATGGTTCTTTTGTATTATGTTAATACAAACAACGGATTTACTTTATTTAAAAACGGTGATAAAGTTCCTTCTATAAAAAATACAGCATTAATATTTAATGGTAAATTAAAACATGCTGCTGTGTTACAGACAGATGAAAAAGTTAGAATTAATATAAATCTTAATTATTTATGAAAATTATTAAGAATTTTTTGCCTAAAGAAACAGCTGATCTCATAGAAAAAAAAATGCTTTGTAATACCTTTGCTTGGTTTTACGAAGATTGTATTAATACAACAGAAGATAATAAAAATTTTTTTTTTACACATGCTATAATTAAAGAAGGGGTGTGTTACTCTAGATTTTATAAAAGTGTAGCAGCACCTATACTAAATAAACTACAGCCTAATAAAATATCTAGAATTAAATGTAATCTATATCCTCGAGAGAATGAACAATATATAAAAGGTTTTCATGTTGATTTGCCAGAGAAACACATGGTTCTTTTATATTATGTTAATACAAACAACGGATTTACTTTATTTGAAAACGGTGATAAAGTTCCTTCAGTAAAAAATACTGCTTTAATTTTTGATGGAAATTTAAAACACGTAGGCGTGCCACAGACAGATGAAAAAGTTAGAATTAATATAAACATTAATTATTTATGAAAATAATACAACCGTTTCAATATTTAATTGCAACTACTACTATTAATAATATTGATACAAGTCACTTAAATAAATTTGCAAAAAAAATATTTAACGAAGAACCTTCTGTTGCTGGAAGTAATTCAGGGGGGTATCAAAGTTCTAATTTATTAGAAAGAGAAGAAGTAAAAGATTTGTCTGAAAAAATACAAACCGCTATACGTCCCTATACAGGTTACTTTAATTTTAAAAACAGTTTAAAACTGTGTAATATGTGGTTGAATGTAAATGATATAAAAGATTCAAACATCTTACATGATAATCCTTTTACTAAATTATCTGGAATATTTTATAGTAACGCTTCTGAAAATTGTGGAAATTTATTTTTTTCAAACCCTGTTGAAATACAACATTTTATTAACAGTAATGAAATTAATAAATACAATTCTTACAATTCTTCTAAATATCAAATCATTCCTCAAAATAATATGTTAATTATTTTTCCATCTTTTTTAAAACACGAAGTTGCTATTAATACATCTAAAAATAAAACAATATTTTTTTCATTTAATTTAATATAATGAACGTACTTTCTATATATACTTCTCACGATGGGTGCATGACGTATATAAAAAATAATAAGATTATATTTCACACACAACTAGATAGATATAATCGTTTTAAATATTATTCCTTTCCAGTTAAGCAAACAATAAAAGAATTAGAAAAATTACCAATAGATAAAATAATATTTTCTTCTTCTAGAAATAATTCAATGGGAATATGGGAAGATTTAATAATTAACAGTAAAAAATTAAGAAATATAGATATGCATTTTTATCATTCTCAACATCATCACTTGTTTCATGCATACTGTGCATTAACATGGAATAAAAATATAGAGAATATAATTGTATGTGATGGAACAGGAGCACCTGTTGCAGGATCATTAGAACCCGAAAGAGAAAGTCAATATATTTTTAAAGATGATAAATTAAAACACATAACAACTGAATTTAATAAAATAGGTTTAGACTATGAAATTTTTACCAGTTTAACTTTTGAACATCCTATGGCAGGGGGTAAAACAATGGCATTTAGTTTACATGATAAAGGTGCAAAAAAAACACAAGAAAAATATGAAAAAAACATGACTGATTTAATTACAAAATGGGGTGTAAAAGATAATTTGTTATTTACCGGAGGTTGTGCACAAAATATTTTATATAACTCTAAGTTAATATCTAAATTTAAAAATATATTTTGCGATCCTTTTAATGGAGATTTTGGTTTAAGTTTAGGGGCTGCAAATTATTTTTTAGAAAATAAAATAAAAAACGATACTGTTTATTTAGGTATACCTCAAGATCTAGATGTTTCAATTTTTTCTAAATATAATATCTTAGATACGGATACGGAAGAAGTTGCTAAAATTTTATTAGAAGATCCTGTTGCTATATTTCAATCTAGAAGTGAACAAGGTCAAAGAGGGTTAGGTAATAGATCTTTGTTAATGAGTCCTTTGCATAAAGATGCTACAGCAAAACTTAACGAAATAAAAAAAAGAGAATGGTTTAGACCTTTTGCATGTTCTATTTTAAAAGAAAAAACTAAAGAATGGTTTGACATGACAATAGATGAATCGCCGCACATGATGTACGTATTTGATTTAAAAAAAGAAAAAGAAGGAATCTTAAAAACAGGTCTTGCTGTAGATAACAAATCAAGAATTCAAACTGTAGACAAAAATAGAAATTTAAATTATTATAATTTAATTAAATCTTTTGAAAAATTAACTCAAGTTCCTATTTTGATAAACACAAGTTTAAATTTACCTGACGAAGTGTTAGTAGAAACAATGAATGATTTAAAAGAATTATTTGAAACAAGTAAATTAAAATATATTTATTTACCTGAAATAAATAAATTAATTAAAAAATGAACTTAAAACATTATTATTGGTGTTTTCCAAAAGCTCTTTCAGCTAAGATATGTGATGATATAATTGCGTATGGAAATAAGAAAACAATTGAAAAAGGTGTAACTGGTGCAATAGACGGAAAAGTTTTAACTGAACAAGAAAAACAATATTCAAAAGAAATTCGAGATTCAGATATAGTTTGGTTAAATGATAAATGGATCTATAGACATATACAACCTTTTGTTATAACAGCAAACAAAGAAGCTAATTGGAATTTTGAATGGGATTGGTCCGAACCAATGCAATTTACAAAATATAATAACGGACAGTATTATGATTGGCATATGGATAGTTTAAATGAACCCTACAATAAACCAGACGACCCTGGTTTTCATGGAAAAATTAGAAAAGTTTCTGTAACAGTTCAGTTAACTGATCCAGATAAATACGAAGGTGGAGAGTTAGAATTTCAACCACGAATGAACCATGATAATCCTTTAGAAACATATATAGAAGAACAATCATTAGCTAAAGGAACCATAATTGTTTTTCCTTCTCATATCTACCATAGAGTAAGACCAGTTACAAAAGGAACGAGATATTCATTAGTGATGTGGAGCCTTGGATATCCATTTAAATAATTTATGTATAAAAAACAAAAATATGTAATAATTAAAAACGCAATCTCAAAAGAAAAAGCAGATTATTTATTTAAATATTTTAAATTAAAAAGACAGGTAGCAAAAACCATGTTAGAAGATAATTACATATCTCCTTTTTCAAAAGAGTGGGGTTCTTGGGCTGATCCTCAAATAAAAAATACTTATGTTATTTATGGTGATGTTGCATTTGATCTTTTATTACAAGAACTAAAACCTATTTTATCAAAAGAAACTGATTTAGATTTAGTTGAACAATATAGCTTTGCAAGATTATATAAAAAAGGAGATGAATTAAAAAGACATAAAGATAGATTTAGTTGTGAGGTTACAATTACTTTAAACCTTGGTGGAGACTTATGGCCAATTTTTATTGAAACAGATCCTACTAAAGGTAAATCAGATCTTAACAATGGATATAAATCTGATTTTACTAAAGGTGTTCAAATAGATTTAGAACCTGGTGATTTGGTTGTTTACGATGGAGTTAATTTAGAACACTGGAGAGAACCTTTCGAAGGAGAGGTATGTGGTCAAGTGTTTTTGCATTACAATACCGTAGAATCATCTATTAAACATAACAATAAATTTGATGCTCGACCACATTTAGGTTTACCTGATGATTTTTGTTCCCAACGTCTTTACTCATACGACGATCAAGAAAAAGTAATTTCTCTTTTAGAAAAATGATATTTGAAAAAAAAAACCTAGCGGATATTTTTAAAGACAAACAAGAAGAAATGATTGAACACGCTTTAAAACACAGACAAAGTGGTTATAATTTTATGATAAATAAAGATGATAATTTTGATCAGCTATATCAAATATTTTTAGATACTTGTAAGGATAGATTTGAAGGGATAGTGTTTAAAAAACCTAGTTTTAAATATTGGGGTTATGTATTAGACAAATTGTTTTTTGAAACTAAGTGGCATAATCATGTTAAAACAAGTGATTTAGTCGGAGTGTTTTATTTAAAAGTAGCTAAAACAGAACAAGGAATTGCTTTATACGAGGGTAAGCAAAAAACTAAAAAAATAGTGCCTACAAAAATTTTTAAACCCAAGGATTATGATTTAATTATTTTTAAAAATAATTTACTTCACAGGCCTTTATTGCCTTTAGATAAAGATGACTTTAGATTATCTATTAATATGGAAGTTTTTATAGACAATAGCTATAAAATATAAACACTTTTTAAAGTGGAAAAAGATTAAAAAGATTATATAAAGGTATATTATGCTACAAAAACTAGGTTTTTTACCAGGATTTAATAAACAAGTTACATCAACAGGTGCTGAGTCTCAATGGACAGGCGGTACAAATGTACGTTTTAGATATGGTACACCTGAAAAAATAGGTGGTTGGTCTCAATTAGGAGACAGTAAATTAACTGGTGCAGCCAGAAGCTTGCATCACATGGTTAATAAAGAAGGTATTAAATACGCAGCCATAGGAACTAACAGGATTTTATACGTATATTCTGGGGGAGTATACTATGATATACACCCTTTAATTAATCCATCAGGAAGTGCTATTACAAACGCATTTAGTACAACTAATGGACAATCAACTGTTACTTTAACTTTTGCTTCTGCACACAATTTTCAAGTAGGTGATATTATATTGTTTGGAGACGCGTCTACATTTACGGCTATTACAGGTTCTAATTTTACGTCTTCTACTTTTGCAGATAAAAAATTTATGGTTACTAATATACCTAGCACTACAACCTTACAAATAAATGCTGGCAGTAATGAAACAGGAGCAGGAGCAACTACTTCTGGAGGTATAACTTATTTTCAATATTATCATGTTGGACCCGCTGAACAAGTTGGAGTTTTTGGTTATGGTATATCTCAATGGGGTGGTGCCGTTACAAACCCACAAACAACAACTTTAAATGGTGCATTAAACGCTGACTCTGCTGGAACTGGTGGTTCAGGAACTACGATTAATGTAGGGAGTACAACTGGATTTCCAAGCACAGGAACAAATTTTATACAAGTAGATAATGAAGAAATATCTTACACAGGAATTACAGCTACAAGTTTTACTGGAATTACTAGAAATGTTAGAGGAACAGCCAACGCTTCTCACAGTAACGGTGCAACCGTTACTAACTTTAGTGCTTACTCTGCCTGGGGCCAAGCAGCATCGACCACGGATAAAGTTGCAGAACCCGGTCTCTGGTCTTTAGATAATTTAGGTAGCACATTAATTGCTTTAATATTTAACGGTGAATGTTTTGAATGGGACGCAGATGCATCCAATGCAACATCAACAAGAGCTACAATTATATCAGGTGCACCAACAGCGTCACGTGATATGTTAGTATCTACTCCCGATCGTCACTTAGTATTCTTTGGAACAGAAACAACTATTGGTAACAAAGCAACACAAGATGATATGTTTATTAGATTTTCTTCTCAAGAGGATATAAATACTTATACACCTACAGCTGAGAATAGTGCTGGTACACAAAGACTGGCCGCCGGATCACGGATCATGGGTGCTAAACTTGGTAGAAATGCATTATACGTTTGGAGTGATACAGCTTTATTTACTATGCGTTTTGTTGGAACTCCTTTTACTTTTGCCTTTGAACAGGTTGGTACTAACTGTGGTTTGATTGGTAAGAATGCAGCTGTTGAAGTTGATGGCGCTGCGTATTGGATGTCTGATAATGGTTTCTTTAGATACACCGGTAAACTAGAATCTATGGACTGTTTAGTTGAAGACTATGTTTACGATAATTTAAATACAACATCTAATCAAATGGTTTATGCAGGTATTAATAACTTGTTTGGAGAAGTTACATGGTTTTATCCAGAAGCTAACTCTAATGTAAATACACAATCAGTTACTTATAGTTATTTAGACTCAACTGCTAAACGACCTATATGGTTTGTAAATGCAAGTCCTTTATTTATTAGAACTACATGGCAAGACTCAGCTGTGTTTGGTTTACCACATGCAACTCAATACGACGCTGATACAGATACATCTTTTGATGTAACTGGAAACACAGAAGGTGTTTCGTATTACTATGAACATGAAACAGGTGTTAACCAAGTAAGACTAGGAGTAACCACAGCAATTCCTGCTGACATTACTTCAGGTGATTATGATATTACACAAAAAGTTGTAAGAGGAGCTGCAACTAATTTAGGAGATCTTAGAGGTGATGGTGAAAACATTATGAGAGTAAGTAGAATCATACCAGACTTTATAACTCAACAAGGAAATGCTATTATCCAATTAGATTTAAGAAATTATCCAAGTGATACAGCAGTTAGTTCATCCTTAGGACCTTTTACAGTTACATCAGCTACAACAAAAGTAGATACACGAGCAAGGGCAAGAGCTATAGCTCTTACAATATCTAACACAGCTGTAGATACCAGTTGGAAACTTGGAACTTTTAGGTTAGATATACATGCTGGAGGAAGACGATAATGATTGATAAAAAAATGAAACCAGTTGTTCAAGGCGGAGTTGATAATTACTTAGGTAAACAGCCACAAGTTCAAGCGCCTAGAAAATGGCAATCAAGTCCTAATAAACCAGCAACAGAATTAGCTTACATTACAGAAGCAGAAAAAGATTTAATATTAAAAGCAAATATACATGGTGGACTAGAAGGTGGTCCTAACATGGGTCCATCAGGAATTATGTCACTAGATAGTTTTGGTGATGTAGGTGGAGCTGGAGCTAGTGGTGGAGATACAGAGGCTGGAGGTGGAGCTATGGAAGGTAGAGGTTTTTCTGGTAGAAGTGTTGCTGAAATGAATGATAAAAGAGATACATCTTTTCAAAATAGAATAGCAAATCAAAGAGCTGCATTACAAATAGCAGAAAGAGCACAAGCTAAAAATTTAGGTTATAATGAAAGAGCAAACATTGCTAATGCAACGTATGGTCCACTACAAAAGTACACAGGTGAACGAGGATTTTTAGGTAATCTTTTTAGAGGAGCTAATAAATATGGATACACAGATACATATACATCGGGTCCTAAAGCTGGACAGGTTAAACCAGGATATACTGGAAGAATTTTAGGAGGACTTGGAAGTATTTTAACAGGTATACCTTTTCTAGGTGGAGCACTTGGAACTATGTATGATTATGGTAAAGGAATTTTTGGTCCTAAACAAAGAGACATGTCTCAGTTTAATAAATTAGGTTTAGGTGGAGTTAAACCAGGTACATATGATTTTGATCCTGATGCACAAATAAATCAAGATGTAGATACTACAGGGTACTCTAGATTTAGTAACACATCATTAGGAAAACCTAATATAAATAATTTAGAATCATTAATTAATGCAACTAATTTAAATGATTATGATGGCATTATGGGTTTAGAAGCAAATCTAGACTTACCATCAAATGATTTAATAGCAGGTTTAACTAGAATGCAAAAAATGGGTTTAAAGGCTAAAAAAAGTAATGTAAAAAAAGGATTAATGTCACCTCAAGAGGCACTTGATTCAATTTCACCTTTTAACGATAAAGAAGATCCAGCAACTTTAGAAGAAGTTAAAGAATATTATGGAATAGTATAATGGCAAAGATAGTACAAACATTAACTAGAGCAAGTGATGAATACGAACAAGACGTAGCACAGTCTTTGGTTAGAGATTTAGATGCAGTTCTTGAAAAATTAAACACAACGTTTCAAGAAGAATTAAAACAGGAGATAGAAGCTAGAAGTTTCTTTTTAGATTAATGGCAGTAGTAAACCAATATAAATTTGTAGGTATAGATAATAATACAAGTGGTGGTGCACTTACACCCCTAGGATCTGGTGTTCCTGCAGTTAATGAAACTATAGTTATTAAATCTATACTTGTTACATCAGCTGGTACACCTACGGTGACAATTACAAATAATAGTATCACAGCTATTAAATCAGCACAATTAACAGCAAATACAACAACAGAATTATTAACCCAACCGTTAATAGTAGAAGGTGGTAAAACTTTTACAGTGCAATCAAGCACTTCTGATTCGTTTGATGTGGCTATTAGTTATTTAAATATTAAGAAAGAGGTAACAACATAATGATAGAGTTAACACCGGAAAAAATAATAACAACAATTAAGAACAAGAAAACAGGTGAGGTTTATGAGACTGAAGAAGCTTTAAAAGCTGCTAATATACCTGAAGAAGACGTGCAAAGAGACGTAACAGTTATCATGCCGGCTCTTGATTTGTTCGGAAAAACAAAGTAAACTGACAAAACCATGGGAATAGAAGATATACAAATTTCAGAAGAGCTAGAGACTAACGCACCATCTATCAAGTATAGAGGGGATGAGGGTCCTAAATCTCCACAAGAGATGGAGCAAATGATGATGGCTCAACTAGAAGAAGAATACGCTAAGTACGTATTTGAAATGCAAGAGCAAGGTATTGAACCTATGTCTATGCAACAATTTATAGAACAAGCTATGGCCGAAGGACAGATGTCTGGTGGTCAACCTTTACCATCGGACCCAACAAAACCAGTTAATCCTTTTCAACCTAAACCAACAGGACCAGTATTACCTGACAGACAGATGGCAGCGTATGGTGGTATCATGGGTCTAGATGGAAGAAAACAATATGGAATAGGAAGTTCACTTAAAAAATTTGTAAGAAAAGTTATACCAAATGAAGTATCAAAGATTGCAGTTAAAGCTGCACCGTTCGTTGCACCTTTTAACCCGCTAGCTGCAGGTTTAATGGCAGGTGTTGGTGGCTTTGATCAAACAGGTAGAATAGGTTCATCACTTAAATCAGGATTAATGAATTATGGTTTAGGTAATGTAGCAAGAATGGCAGGTGGAGCAGGTTTTCAAAAAGGATTTACTAATCCTAACGCTGCATCTAATGCAAGTTTTATGGATAAATATTTAAGCTCACCTTATGTAAAAGGTGAAGATATATTTTCTAAAACAAAAGAAAGATTTTTTCCTGGAAAAGAAACAATAACTACAGAAGTTGATAAAGTAATACCTACCGCTCAAGGCGACTATGATATTTACGGTGAAAAAATAAAAGAAGCTGGTAGTGGTGGTGTAAAAGGTCTAACAGACAAAATTACAAGTTTTGCATTAGACAATAAACTTTTAACCGGTCTTGTAGCAGGAACTGTAGGAGCAAGTGCTCTTATGGGTAATATGGAACCTGAAGAAATACAAGATTTACAAAGAGGTGAGGGATTAAATATAGAAAGTATTAGAACAGAAGTAATAGAAGCATTTAAAGATCCATCAGGTGAAAAACTAGCAGCGCTTAGATCTAAGTATCCTTTCTTAGGAACAAGAGAATCTAAAAATTTAACAGGTCTAGCGTATGGAGGTAGAATAGGATTTGATAACGGTGGTGGTATTATGATGGCTTCTTCAGATATGGGTGATCCTAAAGAAAATGCTGAATATTATTCACAAAGAATGTTTGGCAAACCTTACAAAGAATTAAATGCAGATGAGTTAGAAGAATTTCAAGAAGAAATGATAAGACTAATGAATAAATTTATGTCTAATGGTGGTAGAATAAGAAGAGCTGAAGGTGGAATCATGGACCTTGGCGGTATGGAAAAAGATTACAGAGCTGAAGGTGGATTTGTACCTATTGGAAGAGAAGAAAAAGCTGACGATGTGCCTGCAAGATTAAGTGTAAATGAGTTTGTATTTACTGCAGATGCTGTTAGAAACGCAGGTGGCGGAGATATAGATAAAGGCGCAGAAGTTATGGAAAACATGATGAAATATTTAGAACAGGGTGGACAAGTATCTGAAGAGTCACAAGGTATGGCTGGCGCACAACAGATGTTTGAAACATCGGAAAGATTAAGCGAGGTTATATAATGGCTGTACAACAAACACAAATGCTTCCACCACAATATGTGGAAGATTTACAAAAAGATTTAGGGACACAGTTAACGGCGTTAACTGCTGCACCCTTAGATACATCAAGATTTGCACCGCAAGTTGCTGGTCAAGATCAAGCACAACAAGATGCTTACACAATGGCTACAACACAAGGCCAAGGTATTGGTGCATTCTCACCTTATATTACACAAGCAGGAGCATACTCAGGACCACAAGGTTACCAAGGTTTTATGTCTCCGTATCAACAAGATGTAATTGATGCAACACTTTCAGAGTATGACACACAAGCTGCACAAGGACTACAAGGTATAGCAGATAGAGCTGCGATGTCTGGTAATTTAGGTGGAGGTAGAGAAGGTGTTATGAGATCACAGTATCAAAACAAATCTGATATGAACAGAGCATTACTACAATCAGGATTATTACAACAAGGTTTCACACAAGCTAATCAATTAGCAAATCAAGCTTTCGGTCAACAACAAGCTTTAGCTCAACAAGTTCCACAATTATATGGAGCAGACATAGGTACTTTAAG
>Ga0208767_1002061_pt1 | contig 15483 bp, 24 predicted proteins | sample VirMetDEL_Mar_21_FD_184514 | JGI IMG/M metagenome (GOLD analysis project Ga0208767, IMG submission 184514) | Aqueous microbial communities from the Delaware River and Bay under freshwater to marine salinity gradient to study organic matter... | ecosystem: Environmental > Aquatic > Marine >... | reverse complement strand
ACAACTTAAAGAAAGAATTAAACAACATGAAGGGTTTAGGCGTACTGTCTATTCCGATAGTCTTGGTTTCGCTACTATCGGTTATGGCCATTTGGTACTACCTACCGATAACTTTGTGGAAGGTGTTGAATATACTAAAGAAGAACTTGACAAAGTTTTTGACGTTGATTTTGAAAAAGCTGTAAATGGAGCTAAAGAATTAATAGGTAACGACTCACTTTTACCACAAGCAGAAGAAGTAATTATAGAGATGTGCTTTCAGTTAGGTAAAACTGGTGTAAGTAAATTCAAAAATATGTGGGCTTATTTAGATGATGGTGACTATGTTGCTGCAGGTGATGAAATGCTTGACAGTAATTGGTATCAACAAACACCTTCAAGAGCATTAGCTTTATCTGAAATAATGAAAGGTTGTCAATTATAATGTGGTTAAGTGCAATTAAATTAGCGTTAAATGCTGGCAGTCATATCTACAAAAAGAAACAAGAAACTAAAATGATGATGGCTAATGCTCAAGCAAAGCACGCAGAAAAAATGGCTAATGGCGAACTTGAGTATAGTGGAAAATTATTAGAAGCTCGTCAATCAGATTGGAAAGACGAAGCGGTTTTGATAATTTTAACTTTGCCAATTTTGGTAATTGCGTATGGAGTATTTAGTGATGACCCAAATGCATCACAAAAGATAAAAGAATTTTTTGAGCAGTTTCAGCAGCTACCATCGTGGTTTACAAATTTGTGGATTTTAGTTGTAGCTAGTATTTATGGAATTAAAGGAACACAAATATTTAAGGGTAAAAAATGAATTTTATAGATAAGATTTTTTTAAAAGTTCTTGGTTACTTTGATGATTTAGCAGAAAAAATTAATGATGTTGTAACATTTGATGTTGGACAAGAATTAAAAAAGAAAAAGAAAAAGCGTAAATGAAAGTATCAGAAAATACATCAGTAGCTATGCCAATTAAAAATATGATTGGAATAATTATTGGCGTCAGTATGGGAATTTTTGCTTATACAGAACTAACTTCTAGAATACAGTCTTTAGAAACGTCTAGAGAATTAATGAACTCTGATCTACTTAAAAAGTCAGAGCAAACTACAACTGATAAAGAACAATTTTTATTATTAGAAGATTTATACGAAACAACTGAAAAACACCAAGAGTTGTTAGACAAAAATATTCACAATCAAGTAATGCTAGAGCATGTTGAAAAACAACTAGATAAAGCTTTAGCTGATATAGAAAAATTAAAAGATAAGGTAAGAGAAAATGGAAATAGTCATTAGTTTATTAATGTTCCTTGGCGAACCTTTAGTTTTAAAAGAACACTTGTACATAAAAGATCAAAAAATGGCTACATGTTTAAAAATGAAACGTGTTGCAGAGCGCTCAAGTAATGCCAAATATCAATGTGCTAGAGTTAACGCAACAACTATTATTGATGAATATTCAGGTCAGAAAAAAATAACTAGTATATCTAGTTTAGATTAACTTATGAATGATGAAAAACAAAAGCAGCTAACTACTAAAGAAAAAGCAAATGAAATAGTAGATATGCTTATAGCACAAGCGCATACAAAATTAAAATCAGGTGAAGACCTATCAGCATCAGAAATGAAAGTTTGTTTAGATGTTTGTAAAACTTACGGAACAGGTATTCAGTCAAATAACGATATAGATATTGTTAGTGATTTACCTTTTGATAACGAAGATAGGAAAATATAATGGTACCTGCTAAATTAAAAATTTTTAAGAACTTTTTATATTTAGCTTGGAAACATTTACACTTACCACCACCAACTAAAATACAATACGACATGGCGGACTTTTTACAATATGGTCCAAAGCGTTCTTGTGTTCAAGCTTTTAGAGGTGCAGGTAAATCTTGGATTACTTCAGCTTTTGCTTGTTGGAATTGGTTAATGGATCCTCAGAAAAACATCTTAGTTGTCTCTGCGTCTAAAACTAGAGCAGATGATTTCTCAACGTTTACTCAAAGATTAATTCATGAGCTGCCTATATTAGAACACTTAAAACCTAGAGACGATCAACGATCAAGTAAAGTATCATTTGATGTTGGTCCTGCTAGAGCATCACATGCACCTAGTTGTAAATCAATGGGTATTACCAGTCAACTTACAGGTTCTAGAGCAGACTTAATTATTGCTGATGACGTTGAATCAGCTAACAACTCTCAAACACAATTAATGAGAGATAGACTATCTGAAACAGTTAAAGAGTTTGATTCAATTATTAAACCTGAAGTAGGTAGAGTTATATTCTTAGGAACACCACAAACAGAATTATCAATTTATAATCAATTAGAGGAAAGAGGTTTTACAACTCAGATTTGGCCTGCAAGATTTCCTGAAAATAAAGCTATAATAAACTATGGCAAAAAGTTAGCTAAGAGTGTTATAGAAAACAAAGACAATTTAAAACCTGGTCAAGCTTTAGATCCAGATAGATTTGATGATGTAGACTTAATGGAACGTGAAGCGTCTTATGGACGTTCAGGTTTTTCACTACAATTTATGTTAGATACAACTTTATCTGATGTAAATAAATATCCACTTAAACTTAATGATTTAATTATTATGTCAGGTGTTTCATCTTGGAAAGAAGCTCCGGGTAAATTACAGTGGGCTAATAGTCTAGATCAGATTAAAGCTTTAGATCCAGAAATACCTAATGTTGGTTTAAAAGGTGATTACTATGTAGCACCAATGCATGTATCAAATGATTACTTTCCGTTTCAAGGTTCAGTAATGTCAATCGATCCAGCAGGACGTGGTGCTGATAGAACAGCTTATGCTATCGTAAAGATGTTAAATGGTATTTTATATTTAACTGATATTGGTTCACTTGAAGGTGGTTACGAAGAGAAAACTTTAGTAGATTTAGCAAACGCTGCTAAAGCTCAAGATGTATCTTATATAACTATCGAGAGTAACTTTGGTGATGGTATGTTTAATAGATTACTAGAACCCATATTAGCACGTATTCACCCGTGTACTATTGAAGAGACTAGAAGTTCGGTTCAAAAAGAGAAAAGAATTATAGATACTTTAGAACCAGTATTTAACTCACATAGACTTGTAGTTGACCAAGAGTTAATTAGAAAAGACTATGAGCTTGATATGCAACATCAGCTATTCTATCAAATGAGTAGATTAACTAGAGATAGATCGTGTTTAAAACATGATGACTTAATTGATGTACTAGCAATGGCTGTGTCATACTGGACCAATTATTTAGGACAAGATGTTATACTTGCAGAACGAGAGGCTAAAGACGAAAGATTAGCTATAGAACTCGATAATTTTATGGAGTCAGCTATAGGTTCAAGACCTAACAAAGGAACATGGATTTAATAGCTCTAGAACGCTCATAGAGAGCACTAGAATGACCACAAACACCAGACGTGATAAAACCTATACATGAGTGGATTTGATGCTCTAAAGCTATGTAATTAATAGGTACACGTATCGGTACGATGCCTGTGAGTCAAATACTAAGTATATACTAAGAGTAACTATAAGTAACTAAGAGGAACACTAAGAAACTATGAGTAATACAGCAGCAGCACTACCACAATCAACTATTATAGGTTATCAGACTATAGAATTTATACAGTTAGATACTATACTATCAAGTAATGTAGGTGAGCAATTAGGTAGTTATGTTGCAGGACCACCAGCTATCATTTACTTAGATAAGACTATCATTGAAAAAGGTGGACCCGTAGCTTTGAACTTAGTGATGCATGAGCTCAACCATCATGTCGAATATGCGTGCTCATTAGACGACGCTGATGAAGAGGTTAGAGTTACAGCTTACGCAAACTTGTGGACTGAGATATGGACTCGTAGTAACTTGAAAGAGTGGCTGCTGGCTCAGCTTAACTAGTCAATATTTGGTAGAAAAATATGAGAGGGTTATCGATGTACCCCGCGCCCACGTGTCCCCATCATTATTTCTGGTGGTGTGTGTATACTTTATTTCACGCGTGGTCACTTTATACTTTATATGTGACTTAAAGTGCTTATTGTTCTTGACTACTCTACATTTGCAATGGATATGAACTCTATTGATCTTGTTATTCGTACCTTAAACGAATTTTGTTTGTTTGTGCTCACTCTTCTCGTATGGTCTTATCTATTTTTTTAAACTCATTATTGTTATGAACTCAAAGCTCACTTCAAATCAATTTAAGTTCGATCATTCAGATCATTTCAAATCAACTCAAATCAATATTTCAAATCATTTCAAATTAATTCAAAAAAGACTAAAAGCTCAAAATAGACCAAAAGTGACAAAATAAAATCAACAGAGAGACACAGAGATCAACTTAATCAATTAGTTGTGATGTGATGTGTGGACCAAATTTAAGCTTATTTTAATCTTTTTTAGAATAATCATAAAGAACTAAGCTGTGACAATAGTGCTCAATCGTTGTTGTGTGTTTATATATTCACTTATGTATTAATTACATTATCGAAACAAACTAACGAAAGGTAAAAAATGACTAAAATAATAAATATTAAAGATGTTAAGCTTAATGACTACATCTTATTTCAAGAACACAATCACATCGTTCATGACGATCAATTAGATTGTTCAAATCTTTATGGAAAAGTAATTGAGATAAAAACTTTAGATATAATTGAAGGTAAAACAAGTATCTCAATTAAAGTTCAATTAGACTCAATGAAGTATAAGGAAATATTAGAAGAATATGACAATTGTTTATACTTTAATTTTCCACACGATGAAGATCATTATGACGATACAGAAGTTGTAATAATTAAATCTTATAAAATACTGAGAACTGAAACAGTTACAGATTATCAAATAGTAAAAGCATCAAGTGAAGATGAAGCTTATGACAACTTAAAAGATGATAAATGGGAGGGTTATGAAGTTCAATCTTCAGATACAGATATTGAAGAACAAAATAAACCTCAATTAAAAACTTTTATTACTCATGTTCCTGTTCATGGTTCAATGCGAGTATCTGTTGAAGCATCATCTGAAAAAGAAGCTTTAGAATTAATTAAAGACGGTAAATATACAGATAATGATGATTCATTTTCTTTACAAGATTGTGAAACAACTCCCGAAGATTTAACTGAAAAAGACATCGAAGAACTTTGTTAAATAAGACTTAAAGCGCATTTCAAAGTGCGCTTTGAGATTTATTTAAAAGATAAATCTGCTTGAGAATACCTTAAGTAAAACTAAAAACAAAAGGAGTAAAAATGCCTAAGTACGTACCAATTAAGGAAGATCGAAAGGACTTATTTGTTACTGGTTCAGTTAATCGTGACTTTAAAAACTTAAGAGAGTTCTATTTTAAAAATATAGATACTTTCATTAAAGCTTATGATGTAACTAAAAAAATAATGGGTCTAAAGTCTGATAAGTTAAATTTCTTTATTAGAAATATTAGAGGAAATACTATTGGATTTTATGCTGATGGTAGAAAAGAAGTTGCGATTGATATTCGTTCGAAGAACATCAAAAGTATCGTTTCAACTATCATACACGAGTGTCAACACGCGTTACAATACGAGACTGGAATGTTGAAGTTCGATCCAAAAAAGAAAAATTATCAAGTTTGGACTGAATGGAAAACAACTAAAAAAGAAAGAGATAAAAAAGGTCTTATATCTGATGTTGAATCTCAAAAAGTAGAGACTTCAATTCGTAAGTATAAACCATCTCAGAACCATAAAAAATATATGGACTTGCCTTGGGAGATAGATGCAAGAAATGCTGAGAAGAAGTATATCGACCAAGTAATGAAACAATTAAAAGTTTAGAAACATATCAAATTTGAGCTCAGTTTGTACATAGCTGAGCTCAAAATTCTCTCATATATACCGTAAGCAAATTCGTTTTTAATCAAAATCAAAACTGGTGCTGTATACCTTAAGCAAAATTAATAGCTGAGGGCTGTGACAACTATGCACATTAAATAGGGACACATCTAGGTTCTTTTATTCTTTACACTAGTGTAAGGTTTTCACTATGGCAAATGATACACTTTTAAAAAACTTAAATCAGTATTGTTATACTCAATGCAAAGTAGGTTGTAATAAAGAAACCAAACATCAATTTGTAAACACACAAGATAAAACTCAAATTACTTTAGCTTGTTGTGAATGTGTACTTAAAAAATCAATAAATGAAACAGAGTTTACCGTAGGTCAAACTGTACGCATGAATAAATACAATACATACGGTGTAATAACTCAAATCAATAAATCAACAATAAACATTGATGGCGACAACGGTAAGAAATACGAGGTTGACGCATCAATAGTTGTTCAGGAGCACAAAACTTATGAATGATATAAAAACAGTAGAGCTTAATAAAGCTAGTAACAGGATCGATAAGAATCTTTTAAAATATAGATTCTTTGGTCATACAATCAATAAAGAAGAATTTAAGTTTAACATTAAAGCTTATAGTTACAAAGATGCAACAGCTGATTTGTTTAAAATGCTTAATGTTAATTACATCTGGTTGCTTAATTGTGAGATGCCTGGAAAACATTATCCTAACAATTACAAAGCAGGGTCAACCAGATCAATAGACCTAACCAAACATCAAAACAAAAATTAATGAATTATGGTAGCAACATTATGAAATTATTACTACCTAATGCTCACAAGGTTATGCTCCTTTTGTTAGTTAATATAGTGAGCAGCAATAAACCGTTGTTAAATAATAATTTCAAAACAAAAAATGTACAGTGTGTGTTGAGGCAAGAAAGCAAGTTGCTCTACAAAGCAGCTTTAATGCTTTCTTGTCTCTTAAATCATACACTTATGCAAACAATACACACTGAAAGGTAAATTATGGAAACTTTAAAAGCAATAGGTTTAATAATAGGTGTACTTGCTACTATTGGATTTTTCTGGGGATTAACATGGTTCGTTTGTTTAATGAATGATGCTTGTTATTATAATAATTTTGGAGGTCTATAATGGCTGAACAAAACGAAGCTCATTTTCATTTGCACTCAGCTAATAAAGATCGAATATATCAACAAAAGAAAAAAGCTGAACAAGCAGCTAAGGAAGAAATCTGTACAACTTGCAAGGGAAACCATTATATAAATACATCGTCAGGCAGCATAAATTGTCCATCGTGTGTGTGTAATACTTTCTTCAGTGCAAGGTTTACAAACAAGGATAAATCTAATACAAACTTATAATCAGGAGGCAAAATGTGTAAGTTATTAATATTGAGTGAACATAGCTCAAGTTTTAAACGTCACTTAAGCAGCAAAGAAAAAGCTGATGAAATAATTGAATTTAAAAAGATAAATAAATCGTTTGGTGGAGAATATATTTCACGAAATGGTATTAGTTTAGATTCAAAATATAATATGGTTGTGATTATAAATTTTCCTACAGAAGAAAAAGCATCACAATGTATTGAAGCAGTTAAAGCAAGTGATTTAATAAGTAGTTGTAAAATTTTTAAATTAACTACTTTAGAAACAGTAGAACAGAACTATATCGATATCGGTAAAGCTTTAAATTTTAAGGGTAAAAATAATGTATCAAATAATTAAAAACTATTTATGTTACAATATTAAATATTGGTTTACACCAACTACAAAAATTACATCTATGTCAGGTGGTAATGTAAATGGTTGTTGGGTATGTCAAAGTGAACAAGGTCCACCTGTATTTTAATTAATGAAAGGCAAAAAAAAATGAAAGACATACTACACAAGATACCAGGAACAGCGATGTTCAAATTTATGGCTGAGTTTAGAAAATTAGATAATGAGATACAAGCTCAAACAATTCAAACATTCTTAGCAATAGCTATGGATAAAAAAGATAAAGTACCAATGGCAGATCTTTCAGATTTACTTGGAGTAAGTCAAGCTAGCTGTAGTCGTAACGTAGCTTTCTTTACTGATTGGACTAGAAAAAAAGTTAAAGGTCCAAACTTGTTAGCGTCAAAAGAAGATCCAATGGAACGAAGACGAAAGCTTGTTTACTTAACACCAAAAGGTAAACAGTTTTATAATTCGTTAGAAAATATATGGGTAAATTAATTGGTGGCCTCACCCAGACTCGAACTGGGACGGATAAAATCCACACGATTTTAAGTCGTGACTGTCTACCAATTTCAGCATGAGGCCAAACATTTAGAAAGGTAATTATATGGCTTATAGACAAAGAAACAAAGGTTTTCAATTAGATATTACTCACAAAGGCAAAAGATACAGAACTCAAATACTTGGTGATGTAACTGATGCTAAAGCAGCTGAAGCACATTGTGAGAAAGGTTTAAATGAAGGTAAAAGTTGGCTTCATATTTGTAAGGAGCTTGATTTAGCACGTAAAGATCTATCCATTCACGCAATATTTACGCAAATGCAACATAAGTGGACTGATGCATGCGGTTTAAGAACAGCTAAAAATGTTGTTGAACAAATAGGTATACATAAAAAGATAACAACAATCGACGAAGAAGTAATTGATAATTTAATAGAAGATTGGAAATCAAATGGCAATGCAGATAGTACGTGTAATAGAAAATTAGCAGCATTATCTAAAATATTAAGTCATGCTAAAAAAAGAAACTATATAAAATCTAAACCTGAAATAGAGTGGTTTATCGAAGGTCAAGGAAGAATAAGATACTTTAAACATGAAGAAGAAAATAGATTTTTAGCTGCGTTGTACTCTGAACGATACAATGATGTAGCTGATTTAGTTGCTTTTGGTAATGATTGCGGTGGTCGTAAATCTGAACTTAAAAGAATAGATCAAGAACGAGATATAGATGGGCGTATGCTTACTATAATGACTACTAAAGCTAAAGCACCATTTCCAAGATATATTGAGTTAACTGATAGAGCTATAAAAATACTTAAAAGATCAGGTCGTTATCCATTTGCAAACATATCAGATGAGCATTTAAGAAAAGCTTGGAATTTTGGTAAAATTAAACTAGGTTTACAAGACGACAAGCAGTTTACTTTTCATTGCACTAGACACACGTTTGCGTCAAGATTAGTACAAGCAAATATTGGTATAACTGTAATACAAGAACTAATGGGACATAAAACAATTAAGATGACACTTAGATATGCACATTTGGCACCACGTAATAAAACTGAAGCTCGTAAAGCTTTAGAAAATACAAGTGACCAAAGCGGTGACCAAGTGGCAAAAGTCATAGGGTTTTGATTAAAAGTTTGTTAATCTATGACTTATTTAATAACAACAACAGACTTAAAATCTAGCTAATGGATATTTACACCAGTGTATAGCAGTGTGCTGTTACACAATAACTGTTTAAAAAGGTAAGTATTCACTAGTGTAACTAATACAACAACGGAGGCAAAATGGTGACCGGAATAAGTGACTATAAGAAAATAATTGAAAGACAAATAGAAAACGAAGCTGAGATGAGAAATCGAGGCGGTAAAAGAACTTTAAATAGAGAAAACAAATCAATTGAAAAAGAACGTGAGAGTATGACAACTCACGGCAAAAAGTTACTAAAAGCTAGTATTGATAAATATGAGGTCGTTATACAAGACTTTTTAAATGAAAATAATAGAGGTCCAAAATTTGTAGCTAAGAAATACTTAGATCAATTGGATTCAAAATTAATAGCTGTCATTGCAGCTAAAAAGATTATTGATAGTGTTACATCAGTTAGAAAATTTACAGCACAAGCAATATCACTTGGCAGTAAAATTGAAGATGAGCTTTACTTTCAATTATTTAGTCAAACTAATAAAGCTTTGTTTGATAGTGTAAATAAAGATTTAGATAAGCGATCTAATCATTATGAATATCGACGTTGGAAATTATTATTAAGCTCTAAAAGAACAGGTTTTGAGTGGGATAAATGGCCTGTAAGAGATAAGCTATTAGTCGGCGAATTACTTATATCATTATTTATTGAAGCAACTGGATTAGTACAAGTTGAAAAGATATTTAAAAGAAAAAGAGCTTATAATGTACTTACAGCGACTAATAAAACTTTAGAGTGGATTAAAAATGTTAGAGACTTTAATCAATTTTTTGATCCTGAATTTTATCCGTTACTTTGTAAACCTCGTAAATGGAAAACAAGTATTGGTGGTGGTTACATTAGTAAACACATTGAGCCACTGTTTTTAGTTACAGGTAATAATATTACTAGTCATAGAACTTATATTGAAGAACTTAAAAATTATGACATGCCAGGAGTTTATAATGGTTTAAATACTATTCAAGATACACCTTGGAAAGTTAATAGAGAAATATTAAATGTAGCTAAAACTGTATTTAATGATGACAGTAGAAATCGTGGTGGATTAATAACATCTAAGTTAATGGATATGCCTAATAAACCACACAGCATAAACAAAAAAGATAAAAATGAAGAAGAGTTAAAAGCTTTTTCTAAATGGAAATCTGAAATGACTATTGTTTATACTCAAAATCAAAAGCTAAGGTCTAAACGCCTTGCTGAAGCAAACACAATTTATATAGCTGATAAGTTTGTTGACGAAGATAGAATACATCATGCAGGTAGACTTTGTTTTCGTGATAGATTTTATTATGTAACAGGATATTTTAATCCACAAGGTACAGACTTAGCAAAAGCGTTACACATGTTTGCTAATAAAAAACCTTTAGGTAAAGTCGGTGAAAGATATTTGTGTTTACAATTAGCAAATACTTATGGTCAAGATAAAATATCATTAGATGATAGAATTAAATGGGTTCATAATAATAAAGATGCAATAGTAGCATCAGCTAGAGATCCATTTAAAACATCATTTTGGGAGAAAGCAGATAAACCTTGGCAGTTTTTAGCAGCAACATTTGAATTTGAAAATATGTTACGTTATGGATTAAGTTATGAATCTGGTTTACCATGTAACATTGATGGTTCGTGTAATGGTTTGCAAAACTTTTCAGCTGTACTTAGAGATGAAGTTGGAGGTAAAGCAGTTAACTTAACTGATAACGATACTCCAGCAGATATTTATCAAGTTGTAGCTGATACAGTTATATCAAAATTAAAAATATCTTCTGATCCGATTGCTAAACAATGGCTCAGTTGGGGTATAGATCGTAAAGCTACTAAACGAAGTGTTATGGTTTTACCGTATGGTGGAACTAGATACTCTTGTGTAGAGTTTGTAGACGAATATGTTTCTGATAGAGAAGAAAAAGGAGACACACCACCATTTACTGATAGACCAAAAGCTAATATATTTTTAGCAAACTTAATTTGGGATAGTATTGGTAATACAGTTATTAAAGCTCGTGAAGCTATGGATTGGTTACAAAAAGTTGCAAGACTTTGTGCAGCAACTAAAACACCTGTACACTGGACCACACCTTTAGGCTTTCCTGTTAAGCAAGCATATTATTCTCAAAAAGATATGATTGTTAAAACTAAAATGATGGGTCGAATAAGGATAAGGTCTAATACAGATAAAATTAATAAACGAAAACAAGCTAACGGAATCTCACCGAACTTTGTGCATGCACTAGATGCTACACACATGTTTTTAACCATTGATCATTGTTTGCAAAAAGGTGTCAAAGATTTTGGTATGGTTCATGATTCATACGCAACACTACCTTGCGATATGGATAAACTTAATGAATGTGCTAGATCAGCTTTTATACAAATGTATAGTGAGATGGATCCGTTAGAACATTTTAAAGACCAAATTACCGCATTAATTCCCGAGAAAAAAAGACACAAAATTCCACCATTACCTGCAAAAGGTAATTTGGATATTGAGGAAATTGCTAAAGCTAAGTATTTTTTCAGTTAAATATATACACTCGTGAATTAGATACACATATAGATACATTAATATAGGAGAAAAAATGTCAAGTAAAAGAAAATACGAACGTATTACAACTCCAGTTGGCGTCGCAAGTTATCCTTGGTTAAAAGATGCTGATTATAAATTCGACAAAGTAAATGGAATTTATAGTTGTAATATTTATGTTGATGATAATGAAGCAAAAGATTTTGTTACAGTTATCGACAAAGCTTACACGGAAAATTTAGCCGAACAAAAAAAGTTAAATGCCGGTAAAACAATTAAACCAGGTCCAAAACCTTACGTTTCAGAAAACGGTAAAACTTTATTTAAAATAAAGATGAAAGGTAAAATTGGCGATGTTGAAATTAGACCAGTTGTAATTGATAGTTCAGGTCAACCCATGACAGATATGATTGTTTATGGTGGCAGCAAAGTAAAAGTATCTGCAGACTTAATACCATATTACGTAGCAACTACTGGTGCTGGTATCTCATTGAGACTAGTAGGTGTACAAATATTAGAACTACAAACAAAACCTATGCCAAGTATGGCTAACTTAGGATTTAAAGAAGAAAAAGGTTATGTGCATGTAGCTGAAGAACAAACAGAAGCCTCTGTTAAAACACCTGTAAATGAAACTTCAAAAGAAGACTTTATTTAGAAGTGGACTTGAGGAACGCATAGCTCAGCAATTAAAAAAGCTAGGCGTTCCTGTAAGTTATGAGTCTTTTACAATTAGATATTTAAGACCTGCAAAAAATTCAAGGTATACACCTGACTTTGTATTACCAAACGGAATTGTCATCGAAGCGAAAGGTAGATTTTTAACTAAGGATAGACAGAAACATATTCAAGTTAAAGAACAATACCCACACATTGATATTAGATTTGTGTTTTCAAACCCAAACCAACGTATCAGTAAAATATCAAAAACTACTTACGCAAAGTGGTGTCAAACAAACGGATTTAAGTATGCAAAAGAAACAATACCCAAAGAGTGGATTGCTGAAGCAGACGTCAGGGTTAAAAAACCGACAGTCGACTAAATATATTTTTATAGATTCAACAAAAACTCCAATGAACCTAGATATAACTAAAGAACAAATTGATGCGCAGCATCGTAAACAAGGATTACTAGGTATTGGTTATCATTTCATTATTACTATTGATGGTGATGTTAAAAAAGGAAGACACGTAGATCAAATAGGTTTTAACCTTGATGATGATAAAGGCGAAACAATAGGAATAGCTTTAGTTGGCCATAAAAAATTTAATGAGCTGCAAACCAAAGCATTAAACAAATTAGTTAACGACTTAATTCTTAAGTACGGACAACTAGAAATAAAATCAACAATAAGAGAGTTAGGAATATGAAAATTATTTTAGAAGGACCAGACTGTGCAGGTAAAACAACACTAGCAACAGCATTAAAAGGTAAGTTAACTGATTATCTTTACATACATCATGGTCAATACAAGCACGCGTACAAACCACATTTAGAAAGTTTAAAATTAGATAGTGTAATTATAGATAGGCATTGGCCAAGTGAATTAATTTACAGCACTATATTTAGAGGCGGTCCAGCTTACAACATAAATCAAATGGAACAGCTAGCTAGAAAAGATGTAAATAATAAATTTATATTATGCTTACCACCTAAAGCAAAAGTTCTCTCAAGATTTGAAGAAAGAAGAAAAGATGGTGATGAAGATTTTGACAGCGTTGGAAGAGTTTACGATGCGTATGTCTTGTTAAAAAATATGTTTCCATACTTTACAATTTTTAATTATGCGGAGGAAAATACTGATGAGTTTATCAAAAAAGAAATCTACGAGCAAAAATAAAACTGAAGAAAAACCTAAAATAAATTCTACAAGTATATTGTGGTTGTCGTTATTAAATATGATTACACAATGCCCAACAGTATCACCAAGAGGTATTGAAACTAAAGAGCAGTTGTGTGTATCAACTAAAATTAATATGAACGAACCAATGGTTAATATAAAATCTAGAAAAATAGGTCAAAAATTTAGATTTGCAGAAGCAGCTTGGATATTAAGTGGTGATAATAGAGTTAAAACAATAGCACCATTTTCTAAAATGATTACAAAATTTAGTGATGATGGTGTTAGATTTTTTGGAGCTTATGGTGTTAAAGTAGTAGATCAACTACCATACATAATACAAACATTAAAAGATGATCCGTCATCAAGACAAGCAGTAATTAATATATGGCGTGAAAATCCTAGAAAATCTAATGATGTACCTTGTACATTAAGTTTACAATTTTTAATTAGAGATAATCAACTAAATTGTATGGCTACAATGAGATCAAGTGATGCTTGGCTTGGTTGGGTTTACGATGTTTATAATTTTTCAATGATTTCCTTGTATGTGTTGTTACAATTAAAGAGCCAACATAATATTAAATACGATTTAGGTTATCTGTATTTAACTGTTGGCTCTCAACATTTGTACAAGCAGCAGTTTGAACAAGCACAAGTTTGTTTAGAAAAAGCTGATTATTTTGAAGATGAAAAATCACCTACATATTTAAAAGATGGTGAACAATTAATTAATTTGTTGTGGCAGAAAGCTTTACAAAATGAAGATGAAACACAACAGCAACTAGTTTTAGATGGTTTACAATCATAGTAGATGAAGATCTACAATCATTTTGCCTTTCGATATGATTTGTAAACTAAATAAAATACGCGCCCTAAAGGGTGATACTTAACACCGCCTTGTAAACCTAGCGGTTTACTTTGGAGAAAGAGTGATCTACGGCGAGGACGCGTAGTTACTTCAGCCGGCCGACCCAGTTAACTTGATTGCTGTATCGCATAGATGTTGAAGTAATAAAAATATCCTCGCGCGTATTTCAATTTATAGAAAGGTAATATGGAAACTTCCGCAAAATTTTTAAGACACGAACCCTGTCCATCATGTGGTTCAAAAGATAATTTAGCTCGATATGACGACATGCATGCCTATTGTTTTGGTTGCGATTACTACGAGCATTCAGAAAATAAAACTCCAACAATACAAAATTCCAATATGAACGAACTTACAGAACAAGAATACAAGCCAATAATTTCTAGAAAAATTAAAATTGATACTTGCAAAAAGTACAATTACAAATTTGCTAAATACAAAGATGAATTAGTACATGTAGCTGATTATGGAAACAACACTTACAAATTAAGATTTAAAGATAAAAGATTTTCTTGGTTAGGTGATGCAAGAAGTACAGGTTTATTTGGTGAACAATTATTTAGAGATGCCGGCAAGCGTATTACAATAGTTGAAGGTGAGCTAGATTGTTTAAGTGTTAGTCAAGTGTATGGTAACCAATGGCCAGTTGTTTCACTAAAAAATGGAGCACACTCAGCAGTAAAAGATGTAACTAAATCTCTCGAATTTTTGTCAGGCTTTGAAGAAATTATAATTTGCTTTGATCAAGATGAGCCCGGAATAAAAGCTGCTAAACAAGTAGCAGAGTTATTTCAACCTGGTCAAGCTAAGATAGCAAGACTACCAATGAAAGATGCTAACGAAATGTTAGTAGCAGATAAAACAAAAGAACTTTTAAATTGTTTATGGGACGCAAAAGTATTTAGACCTGATGGTATAATTGATGCAGCTGATTTATTAGA
>Ga0208767_1002058_pt1 | contig 15489 bp, 22 predicted proteins | sample VirMetDEL_Mar_21_FD_184514 | JGI IMG/M metagenome (GOLD analysis project Ga0208767, IMG submission 184514) | Aqueous microbial communities from the Delaware River and Bay under freshwater to marine salinity gradient to study organic matter... | ecosystem: Environmental > Aquatic > Marine >... | reverse complement strand
ATAGAACGTTAGGTAAAAACAAGATAGTAAAAACTAATGAAGGTATAACAAACTTCTTTGATAGCTGGATGGCTACATTTGAATTAGCTTCTCGTATAGCGGCTTATCAAACATTTAAAACAGACTATCTAGCTAACTATATGCCTGCTAACCCAACTAAAGAACAAAGAGCAGAAGTAGAGAAAGCGGCAAAAGAAAAAGCTACAGTATATGCTAAACGTCTAGCTAACTTTGAAGAAGTAGGTAAGATGGGTAAAGAGATTGGTGCATGGTTTATGTTCTTCAGACCATCTGCTACAGGTGCAGTAAGAGCATTAGAATCAATAGCTCCAGCATTAAGGTCTTGGGAATCTGTGCAAGCTAATCTACCTGATACTATTAAAAATAATCCTGAAGCATTAGCAAGATCAAAAGCAGAGTTTGAAAGAAGCAAACGAGCAGCTACTGCAGTTGGACTAAGTATTTTAGGTATGGGTGCAGTTGTATATGCTATGGCTGTAGCTATGGCCGGAGATGATGACGAAGATAGAAACCAAGCACTAAATGATGATATGGGTCGTTGGTCAAGATTTGCTAGGTTCTGGATTGGAGAAGATAAAGTATTACAGATTCCATGGGGTTTTGGCTTAGGTGGTCTCGCTGCTATGGGAGCTCAAATGTCTGCTATGTTTACAGCGAAAGAAAATTCACCATTACAAATTCTTGGTAATATGACTAACATTGCTATTGATTCTTTTATCCCATTGCCTGTATCACGTATGAACCCCGCTGATAACCCTATGGCATTTATTGTAGACTCAGTATTACCTTCTATAGCTAGACCTCCAGTTGAGTTTGCTATGAATATGAATGCATTTGGTCAGCAAATATATAATAACAGACAAGCTAGATATGGTGATGCTTATACTGGTGGGGATAATGTGCCTGACTTATGGAAAGATGCTTCAGCTAAATTGTTTGATATTTCAGGGGGGTATATAGACTGGAGTCCTAATACTATGTATTTCTTTGCAAATAACTATGTAGATGGGTTCGGTAGAATGGCTCAAAACGGTTATGGTATAGGTCTTACTATTGCAGGTCAGAAAGATTTTGAAGTTAAACGTGACACTGTCTTCCTTGAAAGTTTTATAAGTAACTATTCAAAAGTAGACCAAAGAGCATATGCAAGAATAGATAATATAGTTAAAGAAAAAGAAAAACGACTAAAAACTATGATAGCAAAACCAGAGTTATATGTTAAGTATTTAGAAAAGAATCCGTTTGATGTAGCTATAGTTGATACACATAATGACTTTATTAATAAGTATATTAACCCATTGAATGCTCAAATGAATATGATTCGTAGAATGCCAGACTTATCACCAAAAGAACGTAAAGAATTACTAGACCCATTGAAAGATATGCAGTTAGTATATAAACGTATGGCTGCAGCGCAAGCAGAAACAATGATGGAAATGAACGACTAGCGTACACGCCAGGCTCGTACTCCTAGGTGACCACCCTTCTCGGTAACATAACACTTAACTTTTATTTGAGCTTTCTTAGCCGCAGTTTCAACAACATAAACCATGTTGGATGGTTTTAGGGTCGGTATAAAGAAACTATCCCCTATCTCCATCCAATCAAATGGGAACAACCATTCTGGTTCATTGTATATCTTCAGTTTGTTGCTCCTTATCTTTCTGCTCTTGCTCCTGTTCTTGAAGCATTTCTACTACAAGCTTATCACGTTCTATAACAACACATGATACTGCAGATGCAGAAGCACCGGGTTTCCAACCTGCTCCTATACGTTTTTTCATCTTAGATGTCTTATAACCTTTTAGATTCATTTGAGCTATAAAATCATCTACGTTAGTACCACGTTCTATCAAGAACTTATCGAATGCTGTAGTTTGCAAGAATACTTTATTAAGATCAAGATCGTCTCTAATTAATAGAGTGCCTAGAGGTTCAACTACAATTCTATGATTTTCTGCCTGTATAGTGTTTCTATGATTAGCACCAAGATACTCACCAAATAATTCAGAATAATCTACTTTGTTTAGATTGATAACATTATTAGTAATCTTAATCATCTGACTAACAATATGTGTATATATTCTTTCTATATCAAAATCAATTATACCTAGTTCAATTGCTATCTCAGCTCCAGTAAACGTTGCTGCAACAGTATTATGATAGTAACGATACACACCATCACTACTAAAGTCTTTGATAATACGATCTGTCCAGTATGCTAATCTTTGTTCTATCTTTTCATCACTCATCTCTAATAGACCTTTGATAAACTCTGGGCCTGCCCAACCATAGTTATGATGTAATGGTGCAAACATACGCTTACCTTCATACGCATCTTTAACTAACTCTTGTGGTGGGTCTACTTCAAACTCTAGTAACCTAGCCATTTCACCGTTAGGATTTCGTTTTACCTGTATAAGTTTCTTGTATACGGAGTGATTCGACGTAAATATAGCTATCATTGATGAGTACATCTCGTAATCTCGCTCAGCGTTGACACTAGATTGCATCCTAAGTTTCGCTTTACCTTGAGAAATACTATGAATAATATCAGCAACGATCTTAGGGTCTTGTCCACCCATTTCATCAAAACCAAAAGGAATGTTACGTAGTGCTAAATATCGACCCATCGCAGCTCGTCTAGTAGCTCCTTCATCTGTACCTAATACTGATGTTTCTTTAGGGTGACCCCATACACTTATAGCAGAATACAAAGCACCTGTCTTACCTGTACTAGAATCACTACTATAAAGAGATATAGTCATACCTGATGTAGATGTTCTATCTAATAATATAGAGCCGAACGAAGTTAAGAACGTAAATGCATGTAGCTCATAGTTAGGTTTATTAAGCATCTGTATACACTCTTTCCACTTCTCGTAACTTCCTGTTGGACGAAGGTGCATAGCAATACCTCTAACTAAATCAGACGTAGCGCTATCAAACTCTTTAGCTTTACCTTCTACAAGCCTATACTCTTTGTTACCAATAACAAATGCTTTTTTATCCATAGTCCAGCCCATCTGACCCCTAACTACTTCTGCATCATTATTTTTAATTAAATGGTCTACCCATCTGTGAAAATATTCCATAAGATACCCTTGTTGTCCTTTAATTGCCATACTCCATGTAACGCCCCATTTAGCAACCTGCTTAAACTTTTCAGTTTGATATATATCCACTACTGGAATTCTAAATATCCTGTGTTCAGGTTCACCTGATTGTCTAGGTAAAATAATTTTCATTTCAAGTATCTCACCATCGACTTCACTAAAGATTCGTTTTATAGGGTATAAATCATACTGTGATACTAATGTAGGTGGCTGTTTTACAGGCTGTCCGTCTTCGTCATAAGATACTGGATGTTCATAATATATACCACCATCTTTAGACCCATATACAAATGGGTACATATCTTTAGGTAATCCTACAAACTCTTTAGTCAAATCTGTACCAGTTTGTTTAGTTGTCACTGGAGAATCTATTACCGCAGGCGCAGGGATAAACTCTTTACCTAACTGTAAAGGACTTGATATTTTCTTATAGTGTTTACAACCTGAACAAATACCTTCTTCTAATTTATTAAAGGTTTCACAGGTATGTGGTTTATCTTGTGTTCTATTAGCCTTCTCTTCTGTATCTTCATATTTATAATCTTTGTGGTCTTTTGAGAATGCATGTATTACATCACTCCTATCTGAACAATGTTGCATGATAGATAACATACTCCACCACTCATGTTCAGAAACATCATTTGCATCTTTGCGAGCTATTCTTATTATTTGAGGACAACCAGATTCACCTTTCTTTATGATATTCTTAAACGATGTATCATAATTATTTAGTTTTAAATCTTTCTTTTCTTCTTCTGTTAAAGGTTCTCTCGCAGCTTGTTTTAGTATAGAGCCTAAAGATTCTTGTATCTCTACTGCATCTAATACTTTTTTCATATCATCTAAAGAGCATTCAACTATATCATCATTGATAACATAGGTAGGTTTAGGATTATCATTCTTACAGTTATGCGTGTAAGGCATTCTCATAATCCGAGCTCTATCAGTTACAGCCTGATCTGCTAGAAAGTTTTTTTCTTTACATAGTGTATACAACCTAACGTTATATGGCTCCCACTCTTCCATAGACATATCTTTGCCTACTGGCCAATAAGCGTGAATACCATTACCTGAGTCTACTAAAGTAGGAAGTGGCAATCCTGTATCTTTAATAAATTCTTTTAAAGCATTTAATGCATCTTGCTTAGTATCATATCCTTTACCATCTTCAAATTTACCTTCTCCACAATCTAAGTCTACAAAGAAACTTCTTCTAAATTGTGCATCGTCATTTGAACGAAGTTTGTCAAAAGATGACATAGCAAGGAATACATTAATATTACCTTTCTTCTCAAGTAACCTAACCTTAGGTTCTATATCCTCAATTTTAGTCACATAGTCGTGTACCATACCCTTACCGCCTGTCCAGGCAATACAGTATTTGTTTCCACTATGCGGTGCTACTGCTTCGTAAAATTTAGTTATTGTTGTCATTTTGTTGGCTTCTTTTCAATTTATCTTTAACTACTGTTTCTATGTATAATTTAGCATACTTGTGCGAGGGCGCAGGTAAGCCACCATGTTTTAAGTCTGCACTAACTGCATCCATAAACAATTCAATCTTAGAACAGTTTTTGTCTCTGATATAACTACCTCGAAACCAACTATGAACTGACATTCGTGAAACATTAAAGGCTTGAGCCACATAGGATATTGGTAAGTTTGCTTCTACACACATCTTAGCCAACTGTACCCCAAGCCTTTTTGGATTAGCACGGTCTAGTTCAAGTAAAAATTTACTACTGTATGGTCTAGCCATTTACTCCCCCTAGTCTTTAATACCCCATTTATCCATGATGTCTACTACATCATTTACCTTTTCAACTGCCTCTTCCGATGTTGCTGATTTTCTTACTACTGGCTCAGCTATAGGTTCGGCAACTTCTTCTACATTTTCTTTCACTGGTTCTGGTTCAGTAGCTTTAACTTCTTGCTCTTTACTTTCACCTTGATATATAGTCAGCTTAACAGCTTGCTCTGCCGCACCTGTTTTAGCTTGCTTTTGTAGAATAGGAATATCCTCAGGATTTACTGCCGCAGCAGGAGAGAATAACAATTTAGGTACAGAAGATTTAGGGTCAAACTGCATTCTAGTTACAACACGGCCAGCACTAACATTGTTATTAGCTAACATTTGTACATAAGGTCTGAATGGCCATTTACCGCCTTCTTCTTTACCAAAACATGATGTCGCTGGTAAAACCATTTGCAATACATCACCTGATGGATCATTAGGTAATACAACTGCAATTCTCCATGACAATCTACATGCTGAACCCGTTCCACCCATACCTGATCCACGAACACTTTGTGGACATTGATCGCAAGACTTAGCTTGTGGGGTTGGTACTTCAGGGTCAGGCACTTGTGAATCATTTGACCAACATGATGGACTAACTCTTTCACCTTCTTTATATGAAGATGCATAGAAAGTTCTTGAAGCATTGTGGGCCATTTTAACAACTACAACATTCATAAAGTTATCTTCAATAGTAGATACTTCTTTACCATTAACTACTTTGTGAAAGTTCTTACCACGAATAGATATTCGCTTCGCACCGGACGTTGCACCACCGGCAACGGCAAGTGTATCTTCATCTAGTCCTGTTTGCACAAGGGCTGGATTATTTTGCAATATGGTTTGTAAATCTGTACTCATATAGTTCTCCTAATTATTATTTTGCGCTAGGTTTTCTAACGATAATTTTGAATTCACGCATAGAATTAATACCTGGAGGGAGTCCCTCATCTTCACGATTACTCAAAAATTCTTTCATATTACCATTATGGATTCGTTGGTGTAATAGTTCTATTGCTTGATTCTCTAGTACAAACTTTTTAAAGTTATCCCAATCACCACACACATATTTCTCTTGTGTAGTTTTCATAATAGTGCCGTGTCCAGTGCGAATAGTTTCCGCACCTATTTCATTACAAGAATTTAATAAGACTTGTTCAATCTGTAAGAGATCATTTTGTAACTCTTTGTATTTTTCATCATACTCTCTAGTTAACTTATCTCGCTCATCTCTTATAGTTAGATAGGTCTTGACTAACTTCTCAGTATTTATCTCACTCATATTTCAAGTTCCTCTCTGTAAAGATCAACTAATGCAGTATGTCTATCTACTTTACCCCGTAGCATAGCATACATCCTTTTTTCAACATCAGAACCTTGCAAGTGAACAACTGTCATTTTGTTTACCTGCCCAACTCTATCCATCCTAGCAATACATTGTAAGTATACTTCGACTGACATAACTGGAGACCAGAACAAAACTACGTTTGCTCTAGTTAAAGTTACACCATGCGATGCAGACTGAGGTTGTATTACTAACACTCTAGGGTTGTCTGACGTTTGAAATCTGTTAATTATATCTGCTCGTTTAGTAGCACTAATATCACCATGTATTAGTTCATTTACAATATTATTAGACGTTAAAAAATTAGATATTAATTCTATCGTATGTCTGTAAGGTACAAATATTAATACCTTATGCTCTGTTTCTTCCATAACTTCTAACAATGCATTTAGTCTAGGTTTAATATCAAATTCTACCACTTCATGAGTATCTGTGTATACAGCCCCGCCAGATATTTGAAGTAGTTTGTTTAAGTTTGCGGCGGCGTTTACAGACGTAATTTGTTCTCCAGCCGCTTCAATCAACATTTGATCTTTAAGTTCTTTATAGTATTTATGCGCCTGCGGAGTCAAAGGTATTTCTCTCGTTTGATACATTACATCAGGTAAATCAAGACATTGATTTTTTGCAAAGCGTATCGCTGGGTTTAGTGCACTGTATACATCGTTCTTAGCTGTTGGACGAGGTAGCCATTTAAATCTTGATACTTGATACATGACTTTATCTCTCCATGCATTTTTAAATTTAGGTACTCGATTAGGACATACTAATCTAGCTAAACCATAAGCGTCTAACGGTGACTGCGATGCAGGCGTACCTGTCATCATCCAAAGTCTAGTATCTATAGTTACTATCTTGTTCATTGTTTTCCAACGGGTTGTAGATGTTGACTTATATGCATTAGCTTCGTCTACAATAACTAAATCAAAGTTACCTTTCTTAATATCTTCTTGGACAATGTTTACACCATCGTAATTAATAATGATAAATTCATATTCGGAATTAATAATCTTTCTTCTTTTATCTGCGGTACCATGACATACAGCAGAGGTTCTATGCATACACGTATTAAATATATCGTTTTGCCAAGCAGAATACATAATAGATAGAGGGCATATTATTAATACTCTTCTTACTTTACCCTTATTCATTAAGTAATCAGCCGCCCACAAAGCAGACGATGTTTTACCTGTACCTGCTTCATTAAAGCAGAAAGCTTTTTTATTTATTGATAGGAATTCTGCAGTAACTCTTTGATGGTCAAAAGGTTGATATAAACCTGGCCAGTTATATTCTTTAGTGATAGGAGATGGTAGGTTCTTTTTGAATCTCATTATTTGATTTAGTCTAGTCATTTCATCTAGACCCCAATATATAATAAGATTTGTTACTTCATCTGTTCTACTTAACACTTCTGACTTTTCAATATTATTTAATATTATGTCAGCTGAATCGTTCTTTAATGTAAGTTTTACAGCTTTATTATCAACTAATTCCATATTGTGTACTTTCTACCATTGAGGTTTCAGTATACACTACCATTGGAGATAGTCAACTTTTATTTTACTTTCTTTCTTTCTCTTTTACTTGTTTCAGAAACTAATTTACCGCTTGAGTTTCTTTTAAATGAACGATTTTTAGATGGGGACTGAATAGTCACACCATTTTTATTTGAACCACCTTTTGATATAGCTTTACGATGAGCAATATCTTTTCCTTCTCTCATATCAGCTTTACCATTACCGTTTAAGTCTTTACCTTTTGCATCAACTTTACGACGAGCACGTTGACGTTCCATGCGTCCATCATGTTCACCTCTAGCTTTTTGTTGTTGATATTCTTTTTTATATGGTCTTTTCTTATTTACGTATGGCATGATCTGATACCCTCTTACACCAAGTTACAAATTCATCTACACTCAGGTCACCTCTAAAGTTATTGATTGCCCTACAGACGAACTGAATATTATCATAATTATACTCTTTTCCTGCATTAATTCTATCTATACTTGCATTAGTTAATATGATAGTACCCCGTTTATGTATACAGGTTAACTCAACTCCTGACAAAGCACACTTATAGTCTTGCTCTGCTATCTTGCCTATTAATTGAGCAACTGTTAAATTTGATTCTTTTTTAGATAGTAGATGTTTAAAGTACCTTTCCCAATCATTGTTCTCTCTTTCATATCTAGCGTTGACTCTATAGATAGAATTACATTCTTTAGAACAATTTATATAATTAGGGTGAGGTGTTTCAAACTCTGCATCACATGTAACACAGTTTCTTTTAAACATTATCTCGTTTTATGAAACTCACAGCTTTCAACTGGACACCACCCACATAGTGGGGTTGATACAGGCATCCATTGATTATTGTCGTATGATGATTCTAACCTTTTAAGAGGTTGTTCAAACATCGCCCATGATTTATCTATATCTTTTCTAAAATATTCTTCACTGATAAAACTATTATGCATTACAAATAATAAACCAGCTTTAATTTTTTGAACGTCGGGGAAATGAGTGAAGGCCATCAAAGACATAAGTCTTAACTGTTTGGGGTCAGGATATTTATTGCTTCCTGTTTTATAGTCAACAATGAAAGCATGTGTACCATCAACTATAACTAAGTCAGCTATACCTCTAACCCATCTGTCAGGACTATCAAATGCACAAGGTTCTTTATTATGTGTCAAAGCCATCTCGTATTCACAGTATTTTTCTCCGGGAATAGATATTAACTTATCTACAACAGGTTTGAATCTTTGATAGTTCTTCGCTAGTTCAACTCCCTCTTTTACATAATCTTCTAAAGCTTTGTGTACTTCTTTACCATATATAGTGGCTTGAGTATCTTTTGTTTTGTAGTTTTTTAGTACACGAATTTCGTGATACTTTCTTGGACACTGTTGATACTCTTTTAAGCTTGAGTAAGACCATGTAAAATCTGCCATTATCTTCCTTGCCCTCGATACTTTTTATATGAGGCTTTTTTATTTTTATTCATGGTCTGCATTTTAACTCGGCGACCCCCTTGTGATGTTCTTTTATGAACAGATTGATGAACCTTAGTCGTTAGACTTTGCTTGACTTTCGCCATTTGCTAAATCCTCTTTTAGTTCTTCAACGCTATTATAAAGCTTATCTTCGGTTGGGTGTCGATAAACTTTGTCTATTTCCACCCAGTTACCATTACCATCTTTTACTTGTAGTGTAAAACTATACTGTGATAAGTCTGCTGTCGGTACAATTAATGCTCTTACTGTATTTTTCATTGCTTCTTCTCCTTTTGTTTATTACCAAAAATTTTGTCATAATTCTCATCAAACTTTTTCTTATCGGTAGGTCTTTGTTTACTACCTTTTCCACCATCGCTCATTACCAAAATACCTCCATCTGTCCATTACGTCTAACTAAATGACCTTGTAAAGTAATTCTATATTCATCAGGTTTGTATTCATTAAACGATGAAATACGATGTACTATTTTACCTGAGTGCCATATCAATTCTTTTTCTTTATAAGGCAGTCTGTATATTATATCAAACTCATCTATCCAATCTAGACTAGCACCACTTTCGGGAATCTTAATTGGTACAGTAAATGTACTTGTGTCTTCGTCACCTAATCCTAAAGTTTCATGTGGATAGTCTGTGTGCCAATTACCTGCAATAGTTAATAATTTTTTATCTGATGGAAATATATGAAATCCAGGTCTAGCTAAATCATAAGCCATCACTACAGGTTCTCTTAAAAAATAACTTAAATAGTTTATCACACTTTTATATAAGTCATTGAAATTTAAGTCTAATATAAAATTATCTATTATTATATCTTTTTTATACTTTTCTGTTTTGCCATCTAGGTATGCACTACGACCTAGTGTATAGAAAGGAAACTCAGTAGACCTTGAAACCCACATATGCTTTAATTTAAATAATCTATCTAATATTAAATCAGTATCAATATCTAAAGTTTCTTTAGCAATATAAAAATCTTCATTGAAATCCATTAGCAATCACCATAGTTATCTGCATATCCGCCCTCACAAGTAATGGGTAAATCAGGTGCCCATTTAGGAGGTTTAGACATAATATCCATAATAAATTTTAATGCCTCATCTTTTTCTTCCTCGGCTGCCGAACAAACAATCGCATCATGAACAGTTAATACAGGTCTATATTTCTCATTAATTTCTACCATCTGTTCACCTATGATAATTCTAGCTAAGGCCTGTACTATATTTTCAACAACAGAGCCACCCCAAATACTTATTCGACCATATCGGGATTTGTATGAAAATTGCTTACGACCATCAACAGATTCCATTTCTATATCAGGGTAGTGAATATACAATCCGTTTGGTAATTTTAATCCTTGAGGGTTTACCTCTATTAGATTATGTTCATCTAGGTAATAAGGTTTGGCTCCGCCTAGCTCAATCATGTCAAACCAATTAGCCATGTATTCTAATGCTTGATCACACTTTCTCCATAGTTCTATGATGCGGTAGTTAATATTACGATACATCTTAACTAAGTCTTTACATTCTTCTTCGGATAAGTCAGCACCCGGTGGCGATGTCTTTAATGTATGTTGTAACTTAAGTGCTCCTGTACCATAACCTAAACCTAACACACAAGTCTTACCAATGAATCGTTCTCTAGGTGTATCTTTAGAAACTTCCTTGCCAAATACTTTTGATGCAAATACAGAATATACATCTTCACCATTTCTAAACAGTTCTACTACATCATTCTGTCCTGCTAACCATGCAAGAACACGAGCCTCAATCTGAGATGAGTCGACGTTCATGATTACATGTCCTTCAGGTGGTAGGATAGCATTCTTTAGTGCTTTCTTTTTCTTATCTCGTGATGGTAAGTTTTGGAAGTTAACCTTGTCTGAGCCTGACCATCTCCCAGTATGAGCACCATAGTATTTTAGTGGAATAGGTAACAGTCTGTCATTACGAGATGCTATCGATAAAAATCTTTCTATACGAGACTCTTCTATTGTGGACTTTGTACCTAACCTAACTGCACAAAGTTCTTGTATAAAGCTATTCTCATGTTCAGTCAAAGCAATAAAGCCAACATCGTTCTTAGCCAAAGCAAACGTAGGTTTACCTGTGGCTGGACTAAGTTTCATAGGAACAACTATACCAAGTTCTTCTAGTAGTTCAGCAAATTGTTTATTACTTGCTAATTTCTTTCGGACATCTTCTTCTGTATCACATTTAAGTCTATTCATTAAACTAGCTAACAGTTTAGATTTTTCTTCTTTAACTTCTTCTAGTCTTTCAAATAATAGTCCATCATGTAATTGAAGTGTAGGTTGAATAAACATACGCAAAGTTATATCTATCAGTTTTAATTCTTCTAGAGGAAAGTCTTTGGTAAGTTCTTTAAATAGATTATAGGTAAGCTTAACATCATTATTACAATAGTTACCATATTGATGAAGTTCATGTGGTTGAAAATCTTCAAGGCGTTTGCCTTTAGCATCTAATACCTCTGTACCTTTTTCACCCAGTGCATATTTCTTTGCGAGAAAAGCTAGTGATCCTCCTACATTCACACCGTGTTTTGCACGGGCCATTGATAGTGTATCTAAATATACTCTAGGATAAATATTAAATATCCACCCAAGAATAGCACCATCAAACTGAGTGTTATGACAAAGCAACATCACTTTATCCCACTCATATTGGTCTAATACTTTTTGTAATTCTTCGTGACTACCTGAATACCATTTTTCTTTACCATCATTAACTTGTAAACTAAATCCGATAACTTGAAATTGAGGGTCTCTTATATATTCTTCGGTTGTTAGTTTGTTTAGTCCGTACCCAGTATCATAAAACGTCTCGAAATCGAGCGTTATTATATTCATTACTTTTTATCCGCTTTCTCTGCTTTGCAGTATCCGTGTGCATCCATTGTAAACCCACACCACCACTTTTTCTTGTCGTAGTACTTGGCAGGGTTAGAGCACTTATTACATTTATTTCCCTGAGTTTTTAATGGCATATGCTTCTCTTAGTGTTCTTGGTATTTTCTGTAGTGCATTATCAGGTTGGAAAAAACGATAGCCTTGTTTAAGATTCTTTTCCCATATCTTTATTGTTTTTTTGCTGACGTTCATACTCTCTCCTATCTTTCTTAATTTGTCTAATTCTTTGTTTTCGTTCTTCATTAGTTAAATACATCCAGTTAGATAAATCTTCGTAGGTTCTAAAACAACTGATACATCTCGGTTCTCCATCAATTTCTTCATATCTACATATACTCGTACATGGACTAACTATGCCTGTCGTACTCATCTCTACACTCCACACTACACCAACGTCGTTTATCGTGTACGGGTTCACCACACCATATACATAAACCTGTATCATTATCTTTGATCTTAGTATTTACAGTTCTCATTGTTAAATCGAGAGCCTTTTGTACTTGATCATTTGCTATATCTGCTTCATCAGCCACTTAATTTACCTAATTGTCTCATCCAAGATGTATTTCTGCTCGTTGTTCTTTTCTTTGGTGGTAATTTAATATCACCATTTTCTTCCATTTCATTTAATATTGTAGACTTATATCCAGTCCACTCTGTAATTTTGTGTCGTGTAGCATTTGGGTATTTTGCTTGTACTTCTTTTACTCTATCTACTTTCTCTTCGTATGTGAGACCTCGTTTGTATGTAGGTACTTTTGTTATTGTTCGTTCAGTTAATGCTGTCTCCCATTTTGTTCTTTTACTCAAAATAAACTCTCTCCTACTAATTTTAATGCTTTCTGATAATCTGACTTATACACAGGTTTGTCTAGTTTTATGATTGTATCCTGTGGGTGATTATTAATATACCATTCATGGTCTTTCTTTGTCCACCTGTATTTTTTAATAATTTTTCCTTCAAAGTCTAGTAATGCGTGTGTAAATGTGCTATCCATATTGCCCCTTCGTCAACTTATGTAATTGTTCCGAATGAAACCAGTTCTCAGTCTTCGCAGTTACCACCAACACAAAACTTTCCGTTAAGAATTTCTTTAGCCAAGTCATCGCTGACCATCTTGCGTTCCTCTTCTTCAATCTCGTGTTCTAAGTGTTCAATAAATGCTTTGTTTTTAATCAACACATTTAACTCGTCAATAATATCTTGTGCTTCATCCGCATGTTCATCGCCGATACTATGTTTATTTAAGACTTCAACATGATTCTCAAGAAGTCTTTTTACTCGCATAAAAATATCATCACTCATGATTTAATCTCCTGAATATATTTATTAAGTTCTTTTGCATACCATTCAATCTTACCTGCGTCTTGGACAGGGTCGTCTTTTAACCCAAGTCTTGAAGTGTATTTGAGGATGTTACCTCGTAGGTAACCTATGAATTCTTTAGGTGATAGTTTTGCTCTCATGAAGTCTATGGTTTCTATACCCCCTGCCGTATAGTGTGGAGGGTGATTCACCATGTCAACTTTGTTCGTGGGTTCACTCACGCTTTCATTTGCGTCGTTTGTCTGAGTACTCATTCTTAGCCTTTCTCATTATATTTTCTAAGTCATCTATATTAGTTTCATCCACCACAATACTAATACCCCCTGCAAAATGTATGTCAGTTAAGTGTTTCATTTGTAATGATGTTGGTTTGTTACCATTTGCTTTACATTCGATACCGTAGAATATTCCTCGCCAACAGGCAATAATATCAGGGACGCCACTAGCACCATACCCTCCCGTCGCAGGCATGAAGTAGTAACAGGATAAATTATCTAAAACTTTTTTTACTTTATTCTTTATCTTCTTTTCGGGAGTCAATTATCTCTCCTTGCAGTTCGTAGAAATCATTTACATGGATTATGACTACATACATATTCTCGGATGCTCTCCAAGCAGTGTCTTCCGCTCCAGTGTAATCTTCACATACAAAAATATCATGAATAGAAATTTCGTAATCATTTTTATAATTGGTAGCTAGGCAGTTTGCAACAGTGATTTTTGATTTAATACAATCAGGAAGTGTGGTAAGAGTATATCTTCTGCGATACTTTTTTCCAGTGTAAACAATATACTCTTTACCATTTCGCCATACAGGTACTCTAACAAAGTCAGTTAATTTAAAATGCGGTATTGGTTCTAATTCATTGAACATCCGTTATCACAATCCATTGGTAATTAAACTCCCTATAATGAACATCAAAGTTAATACACAATACTCCTAACTCAGGGCTATTTAATTTAGGCTGATTCCAAGTACTTTTAGATATTAAATGATATGGTGATCTAGTATGTATATCTATATCCTGTTCTTTAATATAGTCATCTCTTTGTATTTTATACATGGTAAGTATAGGTATTACTTTATCTGAATGTTCCCATTCATCTATATTTCTTACAGATTTAAATTCACTATCCTCAGTAAACATATATCTACCTTGTGTCTCATCTTTAACTTTTACTTTACCTACAACATATGAATCTTGTGCAAGTCGGTTAATACCAATCATGTAAAAGCCTTTATCCATTAAGTTATTTTTAATATTCTCAAACCCTGTCATAGCAGTTTGCTCTAATTGCTCAATCTTGTCAAGACTTTCCAATGCTAACTTCTTAACTCCATCTACTATTTCACTTGTGTGTAACCTACCTAATGCAACTTCAATAAGATGTTTCAAAGTCATACCACTCATCGATACATTAGTTATTTGTTTGTGTAATGATTTAACATCGCACACATCTGTAACTATCTGACTTGCAAGTGTACTATTTAATAACCTATCGCATAAACTCTTACTAGGAACCACAGGATCTCTGCCTATCTTTTTAATCAGTGCGTTCATGTCCACTGACCTAATAATATTTCTGTTATATCCTGAATGTTTTAAAACATTAGCAGAGCCAAAAAAGTAAGTAAGTTTACCCTCTATATATTTTGTAAATACAAAAGCAGTCGGTATATACTTCTGTCCTATAAAATATACTTTCGTATAGTTTCTATTCATAGCTTCATTGTCATCAATAAAGATAGATTCAACTACATCTATATCAGATTCAGCCCACTGACTTTTAGCATACTGTTGACTGAATACTTTATACCCATATACTTTATTCAGTTTCAATAAAAATTTTAGTGTATCAGTATTATGAACTATCCCCTCTAAACTCTTGAAGTAATATAAATCACTCATCTCTAATCTCCTTTAA
>Ga0208767_1002056_pt1 | contig 15494 bp, 15 predicted proteins | sample VirMetDEL_Mar_21_FD_184514 | JGI IMG/M metagenome (GOLD analysis project Ga0208767, IMG submission 184514) | Aqueous microbial communities from the Delaware River and Bay under freshwater to marine salinity gradient to study organic matter... | ecosystem: Environmental > Aquatic > Marine >... | reverse complement strand
TGAACAAATGAACAAAGAAGGAATATTTTGGAGGCCTGCAGACAATAAACGCGTGGCTGGATGGCAACAAATAAGAAGTAGATTAAAAGGGGTTGACAATAAACCATTGCTATTTATAATGACTTCCTGTAAGTCATTAGCTCGGACAATTCCGATTATGCAGTATGATAAAACTAAGCCGGAAGACTTAGATACCAAGTTAGAGGATCATGCTTTAGATACTTTACGTTATTTATGTATGAGTAGACCACTAACTAATGAACTACCAGCACAACTGCCAGAAATTGCAGAACAATGGTGGAAAGATTTTAATCCTCATAATGTGAGGAGAGGGAGGGTAAATGAATAAACATCTAAGCGAGATGATAAGAATGAGGGACTTGAGAATAAAAGATATTCAACAAAGACAAAAGAATATGAAACTAAATAAAACAAGGCGCTTCAGCGTTGTTTATCAGTTAGATACTAACAAGATAAACAACACAGATGGCCGAAGTACAAGTAGAACAATCTAAAGACCTCAGCACTTCTAAAGGTAAAGCAGCTTTAGTAGATATTTGGAGCGCTGAAATAGAAAATGCTAGTAATTACGAGAAGGACTTTAGGAAAGAAGCTCAATCTTATATTAACAGATATAAGAATAGTAATACTAACAGTGCAGATACAGCCATTGAGGGATATAATGTTTTTTGGTCAAACACCCAAACACTAAGACCATTAGTATTTTCCAACCTACCTAATCCAAACATTACCCGTAGATTCTTAGATAAGGATGAGAATTCACGTATCTTGTCAGAAATGATGGAGCGCTCTCTTTCTTTATTCATGGAAGAATCAAATGCAGTAAATACATTCAACAAATCAAGAGATGATTATCTAATCCCAGGAAGAGGAATCGTAAGAGTTGTTTTTGATCCTGCCGATATTGTAGAAACCGCCCAAGTTACAGTTGATGAAGACACCGGGGATAGAGTAGAAGAGGTTATAGAAGATGAAGATTTAGACACAAAAAGAGTAAGACCAGAATATGTAGAATGGGATGATTTAAGAATGTCTACAGAGACTACATGGGAACAAGTAAGGTGGATCTCTTTTAGACATTTAATGACAAGAGATGATTTAACTGAAAGATTTGGAGCTATTGGTAAGAAGGTTGATTTAAATTACAGTATAGCAGATAAAGATACGCAAGAGAAAAATAGAGATAGTGAAATCTTTAAAAGAGCAGAAGTATGGGAAGTATGGGATAAAACCTCAGAAAGAATTATATGGCTAACCCTAGGTGGTAATGGAATGGTTCTTAGTGATGAGGAAGATAATTATAATCTAAAAGGCTTCTTCCCTACACCAAAACCATTAGGAAGTGACTTTAATCCCACTGGACTTACACCTATTCCTTTGTTTAGAATGTATATTTCTCAAGCAGATGAATTAAACGTGCTTGATGCTAGAATTAGGTCTTTAGTAGAACAGATTAAGTTCTGTGGTGTTTATAATAGCATGGCAGAGAACACCAATATTGAAGCCATAATGAATGGCGAAGATGGAGAATTCGCACCACTTCAAGGAATACAGCCAGGAGTTAAAATATCTGACCAAATAGAATGGAAGCCTATTGTTGATCTTGTTAATGTTATTGTAGCTCTAAGAAGTCAGAAAGCAGAGATATTACAAAACATAAGAGATATAACAGGATTAAGCGATATTGTCAGAGGAACTACAGTTGCCAGCGAAACAGCAACAGCCCAAAGATTAAAAGGTGACTTTGCTATATCAAGAATCCAGCCTTTACAACAAGAATTCTCTATTTATATAAGAGATGTTCAAAGATTATTAGCTGAGTTGATAGTCGAAAACTACACAGTGGAAGAATTAGCTAAGATCACTAATTTAAAGAAGGTTGACTTACAGTTAGAGAGTAAAAGAATATTACAACAACAAGCTGACTTATTTGATGAAGCCGTTCAACAATTAGATCCAAATGATCCTCAATACCAAGAAAAGATTAACCAACTTAATGAGCAACAACAAATAGGTTACGAGAAAAGTATTCAGCCATTTATCGATGAGTTAAAAGGCTATGCAGCAACTCCAGAGCAATTACAACAAATAGATGCTCTAATGAAAGATGACCAACTAAGAACATTCTCCGTAGATATTGAGACTGATAGTACGGTTAGGATCGACCAAAACCAAGAAAAAGCTGATAGATTAGAGTTTGCTCAGGCAATAAGTACCTTCTTTGCTCAAGCAACACCTATTTTACAAGTTGGAGGAATGAATAAAACAGCATTCAATGAGATGTTAAGATTTATTAGCTCACCTTTCAAAGTTGGTAGAAACCTTGAAGAATACTTATTGGATGAGAAACCTGATGAACCAAAAGGTCCTTCAATTGAAGAACAAATGGCTCAAGCTGATAATCAAAGGAAAGACCAAGAATTACAGCTAAAAGCTCAAGAAGTTAATATCAAACAACAAGAAGTTGATGTTAAAAAAGCTCAGGTTAAGCAGGGTCAAATTCAGTTCGAAGATAAACTAGAGTTCGAAGACGTTAATAAAGAAGCCGACAGAAGAGCTAAAACTCTTGATCAAGTTATTCAAGATAGAACTCAAAGAGCAACAGCGGCAATAGAAAACAGTGATTTAATATGATAGATCCAAAGATATTATTTGACCAAGATAGATGGAAGAAAGCTGCTAATTATACAAGCGGTTCAACAGGTAATGACCTAACTATTGATGGACAAATAAACAAAGATGGAGCAATCCACAGTCATGCAGACGATAAAATGCACACAAGTAAGAGCTCCTATATGGATAGCTTAAAGAGTAAGGGTTTAGTAATTAAAGACTGGAAATAATGGCAACAAATCAAGAAGGAAGACAAGCAGCTTTTAGAGCTATAGGTGGAACAACAGGCACTTACAATGAAGATGCTTTAGCTGCAATGATAGCAGAAGGTGGAACAGGAGATACTTTTAATGGTGTGATGGTTAGTTGGTTACAAACCAGACTATCTTCTAGTCAGACCAATCTAACTGATTTAATGAATGAGTTTGGAGTTAATGAAGGCTTTAGGAATTGGAACGATATGAACACTTTTTCAGCGGCTCCTTAATATATAAGATATGACAAACGGACCATCAACATACAATGAATGGGCTTATAAGTTCTATAAGGAGTATATAGAAAGCGGCCAATCAACTCAAAAAGTAGATGCTTTAGGGTTTAGCACTTTTGCAACTTTGGCAAATGGAGTTACTTATGACAGCACTGTCTTAAGCCTTGTTGGCTATACTCAAGTGCAAACCAATGTTCTTTCTGATGTCGATGGCACTATAGTTATTGATTTTATTAGAGATGAGGCTGGTACTGATATACTTAGAACTTTAACCATTCCTTACACAGGTGGAGCTGGATACCAGACTTTTTCAGCCCCAGCATTTACCCCATACGTCCGCTATAGATTTACGGCAGATGAGGCAGGGCAAGCAGATTTTTATTTTGATACTAAGTTTTTAACCAAGCCCTTAAGCGGTCAACTTTTAGGATTAGATGCTTTTATAAGCCCTAAGATGGTAGCGAACTTAGGTAGAAATATTATTGTTGGTAAAACAGTTGGTGGAAATTATGCAAATGTAGATATTGAACCAGTAACCAATAAACTAGGGGTAGCCGTTCCACGTTCTGCCTTTGGTGAATTAGAAGTTGTTAATCCAACTCCTGTTGTCCAAGCTGATTTTATCTATAATATAAATTCTGACTTAGTAACCTCGACCACCACAGGAAGTGGCACTGTTACCCAAGCGGATGCAATGGTTGTTCTACAAACAAGTGCAACAACTTCATCCTCTGCAAAAGTTGCAACAAATAGATTCGTTAAATATAGACCCGGCCAAGGCGTACACGCAAGAGGAACGGCATTATTTACAACTGGCGTTGCTGGGTCAACTCAACTATTCGGCCCCGGAGATGATGACAATGGCGTATTCTTTGGTTTTAATGGCGATTCTTTTGGAGTGATGAGAAGGTCAGGCGGTGTTGATACTTGGGTCGCTCAAACTGCATGGAATGGTGACAAGTTTGATGGCTCAGGTGGAGCTAGTAACCCAACGGGTGCAACCTTAGATGTGACAAAGGGTAATGTTTATGAGATCCAATTCCAATGGCTAGGATTTGGAGAGATAGTTTTTGCTTTAGAGGATGAAAATACAGGGCGTTTTGTGCCAGTACACACAATACCTTATGCAAATAATAATATAGTGCCTTCAATGCTTAACCCATCTTTTCCGATTATGTGGGAAGCTATTAATACAACCAATGATACTAATGTAACAATTAAAGGGGCATCATGTTGTGCGGAAATTGAGGGTGAAATTAGGTTACTAGGCCCAAGAAATAGTATTGATAACTCAAAAACAAATGTTGGTACATCATTGACTAATATCCTTACAATTAGGAATAAAAGCACCTTCGCTAGTAAAGACAACAAAACCCCAGTTATAGTTTCTAAATATAGTGCAGCAGTTGATGGAACTAAACCGGCAACATTCGAGTTAGTTTTAAATGGTACTTTAGGAGGAACGCCGAGTTATACAGATATATCAACTAATAGTTCTGTTGTTGACTACGATACAGCAGGAACAACAGTAACAGGAGGTAAATTATTAGATGGTGCAGCATTGGGAAAAGCAGGATCAGCAGATATTACACCCTTCTTAGAAGATGTGCAATTAAACCCTGGCGATACATTAACACTAGCTATCAAAGCCAGTTCTGGAACAACCGATGTTTCTTGTTTTGTTAAATGGATTGAAGATTTTTAATCAAATATAGACACTATTAAAAATAATTTATTTTATTACTTGACACAATATATAGTAGTAGATATAAAGGAGTAGTTAAGATAAAGATGTGGGATTAACTTGGTTTTTCACTTTTCCAAGTTAATCCTGTTCTTTTATCTTAAAATTATCTTGACACAATATGTAGTTTTATCTTAACAGAATATAAACTAATATTATGTATAAATGGGAATTGAAGTTACAGCGTCAGAAAATGAGGCAGAAAATATCATAGCAAATAGCTTTGATGAAGTTTTTGGTGAAGAGACCAAAGAAGAGATTAAAGACGTAGCAATCGTTGAGGAAGCGGTAAAAGATAAAGAAATAGATGAGGTCGAAGAGACTGATTCAAAAGAAACTGAGGAACTCTCAGAAGTTGAAGAAGATGATTCTACTGAGGAAGTAGAAGTTGAGAAAGAAATTGAGCAAGATGAGACTGATCTTAATGAAAGCCTCCGCGGGGTATTCAGCAAAGAACATATTAGTCTGATTAGTTCATTAGAAGACTCTGAATTAAGAGATAAGTTTATTGAGGAAGGTAAGAAATCACGTTCCGAACTAGACAGGAAGCGCTTAGAATTCGGAGAAGGTAAAAAGCTTGTAGAGACTTTAGATGAAACAGTAAAGGCAAATGGTCTTAATTATAATCGTCAGCAATATGCTGATGTTATTAAGAATTTCATGGGCTTTGATGCTTTATTTGCTAAAGATCCTCAGCAGGCAATAGAAACATTAGCTAAACAAGCTAATATAGACTTAAACACACTCGGCAGCAAAACTGTTCAGGAAGATGATTTAGACGATTATCGCACTCCAGAAGAGATCGAAATGGCTAAGAGATTAGAGACGTTAGAAAGACGTGAACAGCAAAGAGAAAATCAACTAAAACAACAAGAGCAACTTTCAGTACAACAAGAGATTAATGATTTTGCCAGTACTAAAGATAGCGATGGTAATTTAAAATATCCGTATTTTGATAAGGTTCGTGCAAATATGGGATTATTCTTTAATGACAATAATCCTGATATGACCATGGAGAGAGCTTATAACAAAGCATTAATGCTTGATGATGAGCTTATAGCCAAAAGAGATGCAGATCTTTTAAAGAAGGTAGAGATGGAGAAGAAAGCAAGGATTGAAAAAGCTAAGAAGCTTAAAAAACAATCAGTGAGATCTTCTTCTATTAATGCTTCTAAATCAGACCCTCGCGCTAAAACTCTTGACGCAGTTGAAGCTTTCTTAGCTGGCTAACATCTAACTAATGTCTATTAAAATAACATTTAATAGGTAAACGAAAATGGCTAATCCAAATTCAACAACTGGTCAGTTATTAACTACTACGCTTGATAATTATAAAGCGCAAATAACTAATAACGTAATTAACAACCACCCGTTGTTAGTTAAAATGAGAGAAAAAGGAAATATTATCAAAGAAAGTGGCGGTGCTTCTTTCCAAGAAAAGATTTCTTATGCTTCAAACGGCACTGTGCAATGGCAAGGTGAGTACGATACTTTTGACACTACTCCTCAAGACGTACTAACAACTGCTGAATTCTCTCAAAAAATCATCACTGGTACTGTTACCATGACTGATAAAGAGATGAAGCAAAACGCAGGTAAAGAAAGAATTGTAAACTTACTAGAAGGTAAGTTGAAAGTTCTTGAATCTTCCCTTAAAAACACTCTAGGTACTGCTATCTATGCAGATGGTACTGGATCTGGTGGTGATGAAATCGGAGGACTTCAATCTGTAATTGCTGATGATCCAACAACTGGAACAGTAGGCGGCATTAATCGTGCTAACTACACTTTCTGGAGAAACCAACTTTATGATTTCTCAACTGAGTCAGTAACACCTAGTGCCACTACTATCCAAGGTTCAATGAACACCATGTATTCACGTTGCCAAGTGCAACAAGGTGAATTACCTGATCTAATTGCTGCTGGTGAAACTTACTTCGGATATTTTGAAGATTCTCTTCAAACTAACCAAAGATTAGTTGATCCAAACATGGGTAAATTAGGGTTCAACTCTTTGGCATACAAAGGAGCTACAGTATTCTACGATCCAGAATGTGCTGATGCTCGTATGTATTTCATTAACTCAGATCATATCTTCTTGAAATATTTAGGAAGCTCTCTATTTGAAGTTGGCGAAGCTACAAGACCAGTAAACCAAAACGCATGGGTAACTCCAATGACAGGTTTAATGAACATAACTGTTGATAACAGTCGTGTACATGGAGTCATGATTGCTTAATTATTAATTTCAAATAAAGGATAAATATGTCTGATTTTAAATCAACTGAGTCTCAAATTTACAATCAAGCGATTGATGAGACTTCAACAACTCAAAAAGTTCCACTAGGAACTAGAATTAAAGCTATCGATAAAGCTTCAACTGCTTATGGTGTAGGTGAATTCATCTACCTACAAGGAGTTGCATCAACTGTCGTAGGTTCTTTTGTAACTTATGATCAAGATGATAATTCAACAGCCTTATTAGTTGCTAACGCAATTGGACCAGTAGCTACTGCTATGTCCGCTTGTGTAGCTAACGAATACGGTTGGTATCAAATCTTCGGCCAAGCCGTAGGTAAGGGATTAGCTTCTCTTGCTGATAATGCAAACATCTATGGAACTGCAACTGCAGGATCTGTTGATGATGCTATTGTTGCTGGTGATAGAGTACAGAATGCTAAAACTACTTCTGCACTTGACACTCCTGCAACTGGTTTAGTTGAGGTTAAAATCCAATATCCTATTGTAAACAATGGGTTAGCTGACTAGTTCAGTGTTTTTCGGGAAGAGGGGTGACTTACCCCTCTTCCTTTTAATATAAAATAAAACTAAATATGACAAATAAAGAAAATCTAGTACTAGAAGTAGGCCCACAACAATTAGTTAGTTATGGCAAATTGCTTGTAGCATTTTATGACGACTTTAAAGAGAAGGTTGAAGATGAAGATGGCGTTGTTAAACCAGTAAAAGATGCAAAACCAAGCCTTCATATTCATATTCAAAATAGTGATGATAAATACAGTATAATAAAAAGAAGAGCTCAGATTAGAAGAAATCAAGTTGGGAACAGAGTTAAGGAAGAGCATTTATATGCAAAAGCATATGCTAAATACTTAGAAATTAAAAATAACGGTGGATTAGTTGATGGCGAGAAAGCCGCCCTAACCTCTCAAAATGAACTCCTAATGGCTAAGATAGCTAAAATGGAGGCTGATGCTAAAGCAGAAGCTAAAGAAGAGAAGGAAGAGGTAAAAACTAAGACTAAAAAAACTAAATAAATATGACTCTATTAACTATTGCCCAAGACATATTAAGTGAAACTAAAAGCGCAGTTATACCAACTACTATCATTGGTAACACAACTGAAGCTTCTGCAGTTCAGGTTCTAGCGGCTCTTAAAAAGGCAATAGTTGATGTATCAAGAGCAGATGAATGGCAAGAGTTACAAAAAGAACATACATTTAATAGTGTAGCCTCAACAGAAGGTTACGCTCTACCAAGTGATCTCGATAGAATTGTTGATAATACTTTCTGGAATGTGACTAATTCAAGAGAGGTATTAGGGCCAGAAACTCCCCAAGAATGGAGAGTGTTAAAGAATAGCACTATATCAGGAGCGACAATCAATGATTACTTTAGAATAAGAGATGATGAAACAATCTTATTCCCTATCCCAGCAGCAGTAGAATCATATATATATGAATACATAACAGACTTAATAGTAGATAGCTCAGGTGGAACAGGACAGACAGGATGGTTAGCGGACACAGACGTCCCTAACGTGGATGATTATTTAGTACAATTAAACGCAACTTGGCGTTTGCTTAAAATGCAAGGGAAACCTTACGCAGAAGAGCAAAGGGATTACGAGCTGGCACTAGCAGAGAGAATGTCTAGAAATGGTGGAAATAAAACCATAAGACATTTTAGTAATCAAGGTATTAACAGATCAAGGATAGGTTCTCCAGATATCGTTACGCCTTAATTTAGGATTTGAATGGTTCTTTTTTTACAAAGACAATATCAAGGTTTAGCTCAAGAAAGAAATGGTCAAGCATTGCGCCAAAATGTACCATGTCCTTTTGGAGGATTAAATACTAGAGATGCTGAAAGTGCTATGGAGCCAACAGATGCGGTTATGATGAAGAACTGGATTCCATCCCAAGGATCAGTTGTAACAAGAAAGGGATATACAGAATATGCTACGGGTTTAACAGGAGAAGTTGAGACGTTAGCTGAATATAATGCAGGCGGTAACAGGAAATTTCTTTGTGCGAATAGTGATGAAATAAATGATATTACCAACGCTGCCAGCATTAGCAACCTCGGATCTGGTTTTACCAATGCGAGATGGCAGTGGGTCAACTTTAATGCTAATATGTTACTTGTGAATGGAGCGGACACGCCGCAAGTATTTAATGGAACTTCATTAAGCAATAGCACTATATCTGGCCCAACTGCTGAAAACTTAATAGGTGTCAATGTACATAAAAACAGAATCTATACCTGGGAATCTGACTCACAGTCTTTTTGGTATGGAGCAACTAATGCAGTTGGTGGAACATTTACAGAATTTAACCTTTCAAGAGTTGGTAATTTTGGTGGCAATTTAATTGCAATGGCCACATGGAACCATGATGGTGGAGATGGAGTTGATGATTACGCCCTATTCATGATGTCTAGTGGCGAGGTATTGCTATATGACGGAAGTGATCCAGGAGATGCAGCTAATTGGTCTTTAATAGGTGTTTATAAAATTGGAAGCCCAATAGCAGTAAGAGGAATTAAAAAAGTAGCGGGAGATGTAGCAGTAATTACAGATCAAGACTTTGTCTTCTTCTCACAAGTATTCAAAGCTGGCGGCGCAATATTATCACAGACTAAATTATCTGGAGCAGCGGTAGAGGCTGTACAGAGTTATAGAGGTAACTATGGATGGGAAATAGAACTTTATCCACAAGCATCAACGGGCAGTTGGTTATTATTTAATATTCCAGTAGCAACAAACACTACTTATAAACAGTACGGTATAAATACTATTACTGGAGCAGCTTTTGAATTAAGTAATTGGAATGCTAGAACTTTTGGGATATATAATAATGAGCTATATTTTGGTGAATCTACCAAGGTAATGAAGGCTGATGATGGACTTAATGATAATGGTAATTTCATCCCTTGTGATGTGCAAGCCTCTTTTACTGACTTAGGAAGTCCAGCAGAAAAAACGGTAAATAGTTTCAGAAATACAATAAAAGTAGATGGAAATGTTGTTTTAAATACAACAGTTAGTTTTGATTATGGGCAAAGAAGCACTACACAAACAACAAGTAGTGTTTCAAGTGGAACGCCTTGGGGTAGTCCTTGGGGAAGCCCTTGGAGTCCATCAAATCAATCAAGAAGTGAATTAATTATATCGTCCGGTGAGGGTGTTGCCCTTGGTATGAGGATAAATACAAGTTTAAGTGGTCAGCAGCTATCATGGTTTAGAACTGACTATAGTGTTAATGTAAGTAATATAATATAAGTTATGGGAATTGGAAGTTTTATCAGAGATTTTACAATAGGTGGTCAAGCTGCTAGTACCGGAACAGGTCAAGAAGTTTTGGGTAGTGGAGCAGCTGGCATAGGGGGAGTTGCTATAGGTACAGCTCTTGCAGAGAGAGAAGCGGCGAGAGGAATACCATCCACGCCTGAGCAGATAACCACAGCTAATGTATTTAATAAATTGACACCTGAACAACAAAAGGATTTACTAATCAATAATCCAAATATTATAACCGCACAAGGAAGACAATTCTTCGATCCCTTAACTAACACAATTAGACTAGAAGAGTCAGAATTCCAAACAGGACAAAGGGGGAGGCAAGAACAACTTGCTCAAGAATTATCAGGTCAATTAACTGGTCAGATTTTACCAGGTACAGATCCAGCCTCAAGATTTGAATCAGGAAGAGAATTGCTGGCTCCTCAATTCCAAGAAGAAAGAGAAAGATTAGAGCAGCAACTTGCAGATCAAGGAATCCCAAGAGGAAGTGAAGCACATCAAAAAGAACTTGATAGACTTGAAAGGTCTCAAGGAACCCAGCTTTCAGCTTTAGCAAGAGAAAGTGTAGCAACCTCAGAAGCCCAAAGAGCAGCAAGATTTAATGAAATCTCATCCTTACTTGGTCAGCAACAAGTGGGTGGAGTTGGATTTGGACAATTCCAACCACAAGCTAGTGGCCTAGATTTATTTGGAGCTGAACAAGCTGGAATCCAAAGAGGATTTGTAGCCCAACAAGCTCGAAAAGATAGGAGGGCAACCCAGAGAGCAGCCCTCATCGGGGCTGCTGGAGGTCTTGGAAGTTCAGCAATAGGTTTAATTTAAGGAGAAATAATGGCAACAGTAGATAGAAAATTATTACAACAAGCTTTACAGCAGGCAGGACAAGTTCAAAAAAGTGCTATCGCAGGACAAGGTTTTGATCCAGGAGGAGGAATTGGAGTTGCAGTAGCTCAGATTGCAACCGCAGGAATTGGAGCTTTTGCACAGAATAGAGCTAAAAAGCAATTAGCTGAATTAGAACAACAAGAGCAAGCGGCTTTTGCTACTCAATTTCCTCAATTTTCAGGATTAGCAGGACAAACAACACCAGAAACAAGACAAGCAGCTATTCAGGCGCAATTGTCAAGACAGATTAAGCAGCAGTTTGAAAAGCCAGAAAAACCTAAATTCTCTATTCAAAAAACAGATCAAGGGTTAATTAGAGTTGATCCTCAAACTGGAGAATCTTTCCCTATCACTTCAAGCGAAGGAAAGAGAGTTGGAGTTCCTAAACCAAAAGAAGGAGATGCTAAGAAGCCACTATCTGCCGAAACAGCAAAAATTTTAACTATAGCAACAGGTGGTATTAACGCCCTTAATGAGTTAAGCGGCTTATTAGGAGAAGGTGGAACAGTCTCTATTAGATCAGATCTTGCTCCAGAAAGATTCAAAACCCCTAGAGGAAGAAAAATAACTCTCTTGCGTAAGGATCTAGCTGACAGTATTGGACGTTTAAGATCTGGTGGCGCTATCAATGATGAAGAATTAAAAACCTTTAATAGCTTCATTCCATCAAGAACAGATGATGTTGAAACTACTCAATTTAAAATGCGTAAACTTGGTGAGAAATTCGCAACTTTACAAGCTGGGATTACAGGTCAAGAAATACCACAAGCAGAATTAAAACTAGGTAGTCAACAAGCCCCTCAAGGTAAAATTAAATTTTTAGGATTCGAATAATGCCAGTAGCTAAGATACAATTACCAGACGGAAGGATTGCTAAATTTGAAGTAGCAGAAGGGACTACTCCTCAAGAAATAGAATCTTTTGCTAGTCAACAATTCCAAGAGCAGCCAACACAAGAGGCTTCAGCTATTGGAGAAGCGGCAAGGCCATTTCTCCAAGCTGCGAAGCAAGTAGCAGTTGGAACATTAGGAAGCGCAGGCGACATAGCCCAACAAGCAGTATTCGCTCCAGAAGCCTTAGCAAGAGGAACGGCTAGAGGATTAGGCTTTGATGTAGAGCCTTTCGATGTTTCAAAGGTTAATACAGTAAGTCCGGCAGTTAGGGAGGCTTTCGATGTAGCAACTGGAGGATTAACAGAACCAAGAACTCCAACAGAAGAAAAGCTAGAAGTGGCTGGAGAAATAGCAGGAGGTATCATTGGGCCCGGAGCAATTAAAACAGCAGCCCAAAAAGTGTCAGATGTTGCAAGCTTAGTAGGAAAAAGAGCTTTGCAATTTGGTACAGGAGTCACAAAAAAAAGTGAAGAGTTGGTAAAGGCTTTTAGTGATTCAGGAGTTAGGCCAACATTAGCAAATATATCTGAAGGAAGAAGAACAGCAGATTTCCAGAATTTACTTGGCAACTTTCCAGGTGGCAAGGTAGCTATTGAGAAAGCTACACAAGGTCAGATTGATGATATAACTAAACAGTTAGCAGGAATCACTAAAAGTCCAGGCGGAACTGTTCAGCAAACAGGTAAGGTAATTCAAGAAGGAGCTAAAGGAATTAAAGCAGCCTCACAAGCTAGAGTTGGAAAGCTTTATGATGATTTAGATAAATTTGTACCAGAGGGCATCACTGCTCAAACAACGAATTTACAAAAGATAGCATTAGATCCACAGATCCAAGATGTTGCAGCAGTAGGAGCTGGAGATACTGCTAAAGTTCTAAAAAGACTTGGTGATATAGTTGATGATGCTGGAAATATTTCCTACCCAAGATTAAAAATATTTAGATCAACAGTAGGTGCAAAAACACAATCTGCATCATTACCAGGAGATGAAAGAGCAGCCATTAAAAAGATTTATGGCGCGTTATCTGAAGATATGAAAGAAGCAGTAGTATCTAAAGGAGGTGATAAAGCCCTACAAGCTTTTAATAAGGCCAACAATGCCTTCATCAGACAAACTAATGTTTTAGATAAGACGCTTGATCCTCTTATTAAAGCCAATACTCCTGAAAAAGTATTTAATATGGCTCTTAGTGGAACTAAACAAGGAGGGACTAACGTTAGGACAATCATGAAGCGCTTAAATCCTCAACAACAAGAATTCATAAGGGGTACAGTAACTAAAAGAATGGGCCTTGCTCAACCAGGGCAACAAGATGCTTTTGGTGAAGTGTTTAGTCCTAATAAATTTTTGACAGAGTGGAACAGATTAAGTCCAGAGGCCAGAGCGAATATATTTACTAAAGATCAGGTGGGTTCTGTTAATACTTTAAATAAAGCTATTTCAAGCATTAAAGAAGCAGGTAAAGCAAGACAAACAAGTAATAACTTGCCGTACTGGGCTTACGCCGGACTTGGTGGAGTTACTATTGCTAGCCCTACAGTAGGAGTAGGAGCTGTTGGTGGAGCTAATATAACCGCTAGAATGATGACGAATCCAAAGTTCGTAAAATGGCTAGCTCAAGTACCAAAAGTTAGAGCCGCAGAAATACCAAAACATCTAAAGGTCTTGTCTACAATCTCAGGCGCAGGAAACGCAGAGTTAAGAGAAGATATTTTGGATTATTTAGATAGTATAACAATAGAAAAAGAACAATAATCATGGGAGCATATAACGGATCAGGAACATTTGTAAGAACCTACGACTGGACAACAGACGAAGGCAACGGAATAAACATCGAGGCCTCAAGAATGGACACAGAGGATGATGGCTTTGCAACAGGCTTATCCACTTGTATTACAAAAGATGGTCAAACAACAGTGACAGCCAATATCCCAATGAACTCCAAGAAGTTCACAGGATTAACGGCTGGAAGCGCAAGAACAGACTCTATTTCATTAGGACAAGTCCAAGATGGAACTTACACAACATTAGGAACTTCAGGAGGAAGCGCGAATACTTATACAGCTACTCCAAGTCCAGCCATAGGAGCTTACACAGCAGGCCAAGAATTTGTAATCAAATTTCATGCTATAAATACAGGAGCGTCAACTTTAAATACAAGTGCCAAAGGAGCGAGAGATTTGAAAAAATGGGACGGCGCGGGTGCTAAAGTAGCACTAGAAGCTGGCGATATACAGATTCAGCACTACAAGTTATTTGATGATGGGACTGATATTGTGGTTTTAAATAGCGTCCAAGCTTCTGAATCTGCCCCTGGTGCGGTCGAGCTTGCAACCGCCGCAGAAATAGCCACAGGAACAGACCTTTCAAAAGTTGTAACAGTAGCAAATCAAAGTTGGGTTAAGATCTCAAGTGCAACTGCAAGTTCATCAAGCTCTATAGATTTCACAGATTTATCAAACACCTATATAGCTTATAAGGTTTATATAACTGATTATATTCCAGTTACAGATGGTACTAATCTTTATATGAGGACAAGTGCCGACAATGGATCTAGTTATGCAGCAGGAGCTTCCGATTATGCTTGGGTAATGAAATCAGCAATTATGAACACTGGAGCTAGTACTGGAGCAACAGGGGATGACGCGGATTCAGAAATATCTTTTCAAAATAGTTCTGGTACCGATACTAATGAAAAGGCGGATTTTATAGTTGATATTATAAACCCTTCATCATCTCAGTACACCACAGCGATGATTACTATGTATATAGAAAATCTCGCTGGTGACATATATTACCAAAATGGCTCTGGAGTGAGATTAGCTGCATCATCAACAGATGCTATACGCTTCTTAAGCTCATCAGGAAATATCGCATCAGGCACATTTACACTTTACGGATTAAAAGCTTAATATAAATAAATTATGAAAAGAATAGTTAACGGAATAGAGATTGAAATGACCCAAGACGAGATTAATAATCTTAATCAGGACTCAACACAAAAAATCTTACAGAAAACACAAGAGAAAAAGAAAGTAGAGATAAATAACTTTAGAGACTATCTTCTAAACTTAGACTCTCCTCACACAGTAGGAGCAACTTACCTTCTAGAACTTAACGGCGAACAAGTTAGATTCCAAGTTAACCAATCAACCAAGACTGATTTAATAGCTAATATCATTGACCTTCAAGATGAGATTGATAATGGAGAAGTTAATCCAACCAGTGACTGGATAGCAGTTGATAATAAAACTTACCAATTAACCATTGGTGATTTTAAAGAGCTAATCAAACATTTAAAAT
>Ga0208767_1002055_pt1 | contig 15495 bp, 6 predicted proteins | sample VirMetDEL_Mar_21_FD_184514 | JGI IMG/M metagenome (GOLD analysis project Ga0208767, IMG submission 184514) | Aqueous microbial communities from the Delaware River and Bay under freshwater to marine salinity gradient to study organic matter... | ecosystem: Environmental > Aquatic > Marine >... | reverse complement strand
ACACTCAGTTTGGACCAGGGGCTCAAGACGCTGCTGGTAGCAATCAAACAGTCAGCGTTTTGCTTCAAGCCAACGAGGACTTGCAAATAGAAAGCATTCAGTTCAGCGACGATCGTTTTACTCTCACCACGCTTACGGGCGAGGGGTCAACAGCCTTCCCTATAGCTTTTCTTCCTGCGCAGGGCATAAATATTTACCCAATAGCGATCTCCTATTCTCCAGACACTGTAGACGAGGTTTCTGCTGAGATTGAATTTACCACCAACTTAGAAAATCACCCATCTATTGTATTTGATATTGACGCAACCGCAACGTTTGTGGCGGGAGACGGTCAGGCCCTGCCTGACGAGGCATTTAGCTTAGCCGAAGCATTTAATGATTATTACACCCAGACATATACCGCAGAAGATATGAGCGCACAATTAGCGATAGAATACTTACAGGCCCTAGCCTTCTCCCCCGTGGAGGACCAGCCCACTGGCAACCAGATCAAGTCCCTTTTGAATTCTGTTAACCAGAACTCTATGAAAAGATTGGTGCTGGACACGTATGGGGACAATAACAATGCTGTTGGGGACTCTACGGACGGCATTGACTTTATTAATTTGCTCGGTGCAAACGGGGTTCTCGGAGATACGTTTGACCCAAATATTTCGATCTTTCAAGATAACGAAACTTTCTCACCTTCTGGAGAAGGAGATTCTCCTCCGCCGCTATCTAATAATCCACCCCCAAACTTCGACACTGTAGAGGAGGCGGTTCAGTACCTTGAGCAAAACAGGGTTTTAAGGGTTCACGACATTGCTCGTCTCAACAAGTATTCAAACCCGAATATTGTCCTCAACGTGGTGGACAGGTTTGGAATTCAGATTATCAACTCTCAAGACCTGCTTGCAGTTTTGTCAGCGTTTGGAACGACAATGAACGGGATGGACTCCCCTTACGGCCCCAACACCCCCACAGATTACGACACTGCTGAGTACACTGGCTCTCAGGTTATCGACCAGATCGTAACAGAGTTTTATGACGTGATTACAGTAGAGCAATACCACAGAATATTGAATGACGAATACCCAGATCCAAACACTGGATTGGCAACCAGCGGTGTCTCCCCTGTAGCCGCTATGGTAGCCTCGATGGGTGCTTATGCGGGGTACTACGGTGCTAATTATGATTACTACTGCCAAACCCCAACGCTGTTGTTCTTCTTGAGCCAGTTCGGTGCCGATAATGGTATCACACTTGACGGTCTTTCTGGTAACCCTGAAATTCTTTAATCATGCCTACGATTTCATCAGAAGTAACGTTTGCCTTTTCGGAAAGAGAGGACGCTTGGACAACCAGATACTCTTTTGTTCCTAGCTGTTATGCTAACTGCTCAGATGAAATGATATCGTTTAGAGATGGTGTTGCTAAAGCCTGGCTTCACGACAAAAACTCGAAAAGAAATTTCTTTTACGGTGGAGGAATCGACGACCATTCTCTTTCAGAGGGCTCTTCATTAAGTTCGATTGAATTGGTTTTTAACGATTCGCCTTCAGACATAAAGATTTTTAATTCGATGAGCCTTGAATCTAACGTCAAGGCGGTACAGCTTTTTTACGAGACAAACTCTGAGCAGTCAGGGTCAGATTTTCAGCAGGCAAATTCTTTGGAGATTGGTAAATACTCTGGGGACGGTGGTCCTGACTTTATTTCTGCATACTCAGAGGCATCTGTACAAGAAGGTTTTTTAAATTTTAATTTACCAAGAGACCAGAAAAACTCAACCTCAAACATATCGATACTGCCTGGTATCTTGAACCTAGAAGAAACAATCGAAGACGCAAAAGAAAATTTTGACGGACCCAATGAAATCAATAACGGTCTTTCTATTGAATTTGACCTCTCTTCGTATAGCGTTGCCTTTGAAGTCGGATCAAACCAGCAAGAATCGCAGTTGGTTTCAAGTGTTTCTGGCAGTGCTCTTCAACCGTTTAATGTTTTTGCAACCTCAATCGAAGGAATCGCTTTTGAAAATTCTGGTTTTTACTGTTATGCAAAGGAGGTTAATGACGGGGTAGTCACCCTTGTCTTTCCTCTTCCAGACGGAATAGACGACGAAGCAACAAAAAACATTTATTTTTCTGCGGTGCAACAGTTTTTAGGGGCAGAGGGAGGCGTTTTTGTTGTAACACCCCAGAGGATCAATGGTGATCAATTTAGAGGCCCGTATTTTAAAACGATTATTTCCTTTGTGGAATCCCAAAACCCAATCGAGTTTCACGCGGCAAACGCAAACTACCAGTTCTCTAGCTCCGCAACACGTTTAACTCAAAATTCTTAAATTTGTAGACTATGGCGAACGGAGACTTTGATTTACAGCGGTTTTTGACTGGGATTGATCCAGCGGGCGGGGGAAGAGATATGTTTAATCAGCCTATCCCAGGGTTAATTCCTGGTGGTGGTGCTTTAAGCGGATTAGGGCAGGTGGCTGGAGGCATTGCAGATATTGCTGGCGCCAACAGAGATATTAGAAGAGCAAGAAACCAGAAAAGAAAGGCTCAAGAAAGGCGGAAAGAGGCTAGAGCTGCTCTTGATGCTTTTGATTTTGATATCTCTCAAGCGCAAAGAGACCTTGCTACCGCTGGCATCAGACCAACAGACTTATCTCCTATGCAGGGCATACAGGCTACTGAGCTTGCCGCTTTGTCTACGGACCCAAGAGCTTTGCTCGGAGGTCTTGGAGCCTCTACGGCAAGGGCTCAGCAGGCTACGCTGGCCGCCCAACAAGCCGACTTAGGAAGAGAGCTGACGGCTATGCGGGGGCTAGCTGACTTGGAGCAAGGAGCTCTTGAGAAAAAGCAAAACTTACAGCTTGGTTTGCTAGAGGGAGATAGACAGCTGGCTTTGGCTGACAGAGCTCAGGCTCGTCAGAACATTGCTGATGCAAGACAAGCAAGGAGAGAGGGAGCTATGGGTATCGTTGGCGGTCTTGCAAACATCGGTATCGCAGCTGCGACTGGAGGACTCGGTGGAGCTGCGGCTAGAGGCGCTACAGGACCTGTTAATTTTCAAACAGAAACTACCGAAGAGTTAATAAAACAGGGCCTTGCTTCTCCCGTTACACAAGACGCTTTTCTTAGTGTGCAAAGACCGATTAGCCAGGATATTCCCCAGTTTAACCCAATCGCTGGCATTAACTTTCAAAAAGAAGGCGGGAGAGTAAAGTACGGTCACGGTGGTAAGATGAACGAAGACGTTATTATCGCTATCCTCGAAGAAGGTGGGATGAACGCTCCAGTCACAAAGCTGGAGGGTGAGTTTGACCACAGCACTAACAAGAAGGCCATCATCGACGAGGAGACGGGCGTAAAAGAAGCTGAAGCTACAGGCGGAGAATATATCCTCAACCCAGAACAAGGGGAGGAGATTAGCATGGCATACAAAGGCATCGAGCAGATTGTGGATTCTGGTGAAGAACCAACTATGGATCAGCTTATGGCTCTATACGAAGCTGTTCGCAATGTCTTTAGTCAACCACAATTTAACGAAGCATAATGGCAAACGGACTCCCTAGTCAGGTCCCCTCAGTACCTCAACGCGGAGGGGGGAAGACTTATTCGCAGATGGTGAATGAGCAGCTTGGTCTTATCCAGAGACAAAGGGCTGCTAACTTTGAGCAAAGACTAGCTCAAGAACAAAAGAACAGGGAGTTTAGAGAGGAGCAGCTTCAGAACATTTACGACTTTGATGTGTCTGGGCTCGCCTCTGGTGACGCAAAGCTTTTAAAACAACTTCAAACGGAGCTGGCAAACAGCTTAGATCCAAACTCAGAAAACTCTTACTCTAGTTCTCGTGAGCTAGTTTCTGATATCGCTTTCATAAATAACGTTTATGGTGAGATGAAGAGGTGGGGGCAGACAGGTGGAGCTGGTAGGCAGTCCTACCAACAAGGTATACTTAACCCAGACCGTGGAGACGGAACTGTGTTTACAGGCAACGAAGACACCCTCAGTGCAAGAAACGCAGCTTGGGAGCAAGGAGCTTTCGCAAGCGCACAAATCCTGGGGGAAGCTGGTAACCGACAGATTATAGGCAATGTCCTTGATCAGGATGGAAACGTCATGCAGGAGGGTGTTGACTTTTTCGAAAATGTTTGGAGAAACAGGCCCGACGAGTTCTGGAGACCAGAGATAGCGCAAGGAGCGTTGCTCTTAGATGGCGTTGCTTTGGATTACGCTGGCAGGTCTGGGGTTGACAACACAAACGTAGAGGAGTTTGCTGGAGCTGTGTTTGATTCTGATCCCAACATCTACAACAGGGTTGTCAGAGAAAGGCTCATAGAAATAAACAAACGAAGGGCAAACGATGGATTACCAGCCATAACCCCTGAAGACGAGGCAGAGCTTGCAACCGAGGGCTTGTCAGAAAAAGACATAAGAGCAGAGTATATATCTAGAGCTCAAGAAGGCGTTGGTTTGCGTCCAGACCCTAAGCCAGAAAAGGTAGACCCAGTGTTTAGCGGTACGGTCTATTCAGATCCTAATTATGGCGCTCTAGCAGGTCTTACCAAGCCAGTTGAGCTGGCAAGCCAAGACATCAACGGAAAAGCCACTCACGCTCGTCAGGTAGAGGGAGGCATAGTGGTTAGATACATTGACTTAGACAAACAACCTCAAGTAGTGCTTTTGCCAGAGGGAACTGACAACTATTTCAATATGATAAATGCACTTGGTCCAGCAGGAGTTGCAGATACAGTTGGTGGACTTGATGTGGAAGGAACAGAAGAAGACAAAAAAGGCGGTGATGAAGTTAAAACTGATCCACAACAGCCTGTTAGCGACCAGCAAAAAGGTTATGAGCAGGCAAGAGATGAGTTGGCTGCTTCTCAAGTAGGACTTGGAAGATTCGGAAGAATTAGAAATCCATTTGCTTCAGTTCCATCAAAAATAGCATCAGAATTAAAGGGTAAATCTATAGAGGAACAAAAGCAAATTATCGAAGAAAGCATTCGGGAAAGAGAAGAGCAAGGTCAGCCACCATATCCAGAAATTCTCAAGTTGAAAGAGTTGATAGATCGTATCGACGCTCAACCTGAAGAAACAGAAGAGTAATATGCCAGGTCACGATCAAAATAGATACGCTCAGTACACTAATAACTTAACTGAAGCGCAAAAAGCCGAGTACTACAGAATTATGGACCTGTATGATAACAGGTTCCAAAATGTTGCGGCATCATCTGGGGTTGCAGATAGGGACCCAGAGGGTTTAAGTCTGAGCAGTTACGATCAGGACATACAGAATCTGCTCGGTGACGAGTCATTCAATCCAATCTATCAGAACACTGAAAGATCCGCAATGATTAAGATGCTGTTGGACAATGACATAACAGACATCGGTGGATTTTTTGATGAGCAAAAGCAAAAAAACGATGGAAAGGATGTAACACCCATCGACGTGATGAGATTTGTAAACTTTGACGGTTACGCAGACAAGGAGCAAAGAGTAGATGGTGAAGATCTGACAAGCCTTGAAAATGAATACAACTCTAGATTTCAAAGTAGTTTTTTGTTTCCAGAGCTAGGTGGTGCTCTAAACGAGCTCATCCCAGACTACATAAAGAACGACCCGAAGAAGCTCGCTCAATTTGAAAGGGCTTTTCAGTATCAGATTCCTGGGGCTCAGCTTGATTTTGACGAAAGCGGGCGGGTAGGCGACATAACTAGTAACAGCTTGGTCGGAAACCTAGCCAGAAAAGGAGCTTACGTTTTAAACGACTTAGCTTCTGAGGTGGTAGATGGCGCTTTAGGCTTAGCCAACGGTCTATACAGCTTTGCTGGAGGTGACCTCTCTCAATCAGATGAAGAGTTTTTAAAAGCTCAAGAAGAAGGAGAAGTTGAGACTGCGATGCAGCGAGAAGAACGCCTTCAGGGTGAGGGTGTCGGCTTTGCGGATGACGCCATATTCTGGGCTGCTTTTACTAGTCCAGAAGCCAGAAGGCAGCTGTACTCAACAAACAAAGGAACTGAAAGAACCATTAACTTTCAGCAAATCATGGACAGGGGTGGTCTGTCTGAAGCTTCGGCTGGTGAGCTTTGGGGCGCTGGCATTGATCAGCTAGTGCAGTCAGCCCCTCTTTTGTTGGACCTAGCTGGGGGTACCGCTATTGCAAAAGGATTGCTGAAAGGCGTCACCAAAAGAACAGCTGCCAAAAAGGTCGGACAAAGAACAATAAGAACTCGTGCTGGAAAAGAAACAACACAGTTTTTTGATCCCTCTTTACCGACAAGAACTTTATCTAAAAAATCAGCAGACGAGCTTTTAGAGAGAGCAGCTAAGACTAACAACTTAATTAATCAAGGTGGTGCCTTTATTGTGTCTGACGCGCTTGTTGCCTCTCAGATTCACTCAGATAACGCTGGTCAGGATTGGTACGATAACTTGTCGGCGGGGGAGCGATTCAACTATTTGGCTGTTCAGGCTGGTGCGGAGGTAGCTTCTGGCATGGTGCTCAACAACATCTTGCTTCGTGGGGTTCCAAAGTCTAGGCTTACGCACAACATAGTAAACGGACAAAGAAACGCCTTGAAAGAGTACGCTAAGAACGTAGCTCGATCTACTTTCTTGGGTGTTACAGAGGAAAGCATTGCTGAAGGGGCAACAGCTGGCATTCAGTACGTTAATGAGATTAGGGCTAGGATTGCAGGCGGAGACAAGACAGCATTTTACGACCCTAAAGAACTAAATAAAAGGATATTAGAGGGGGCTTCTGCTGGATTGTTGATGGGTGGTGTAGCTGGTGGTCTTAGCGGGTCTATTAGCGGGGCTGCTAAAACAGCTTTGGCTACTGGAGCAAGAAATGTAATAGAAGCAAAGAAGGAGAGACAAGCCGCAGCTGACGCTTTGGACAAAGCTGTTACTCAAGACGCTAAGAAAAAAGCGATGGACCGCCTAGACAGAGCGGTCAAGGCTCACAGTGGAGCTGAGACAGTTTTTGCCAGAGCCTACGACAGATTAGCAAAGGCTGACCCAGAAAAGTTTGACGAGATAGCTCGCCTTCAGGGAGAGATAAACGTATTTGTTGAGCTTAGTAAAGAAGGATTGTCTGAGGCTGAACAACAAGAAGTTAGACAAGAGATAAAATCTAGAATCCAAAAGAAACAACAGCTAGAAAATGATGCATTTGAGGGCGATCAGACCTTCGATAGTGTCGTGCAAGAGGAGGCTGAAAAACTGCAAAAAGAGAGGGGCGATAAAGTAAAACAGTTCAACCAATCCAGAGAGACAGACCCAGGCGTGCTTGCCGAAAGAGCTTTGGCTGGCGAGGCAGATGCTCAAAAAGCTTCTTTTGATGCCGCTCAAGCTGTGAACTCAACAGAGCAAAACGCAGACGACGACGCACAAGATCAACAAGGGCAAACGCAAGAAGACTCTGGCATGGTCAGAGATGAAGATGCACCTATAGAGGGTGTAGAGGGGACTGCTGACCAGCCGTTGAGCCCAACAGCTTTGGAGGGGCAGCCGTTAGCTGGTAAGTATAGAGATATCGTAGGCAGAACTAACAATCTGCTCAAAGCCTTTAAATCTTTAGGCGTTGATGCTGTTATTCACACCACGGAGCAAAGCTTTTTCAACGCTACTGGCAGCACGGCAAAAGGTGTTTTTAGAAAGGACAAGACCGTACACATCAACTTAGAGAAAGAGAATGTTACGGGAAGCGTAGTTAGGCATGAGTTCTTACACGCTGCGTTTACTACTTTGTCTCTACAGAAAAAGCAACAGTTCCTGGAGGAGCTTCGCGGCATTAGAGGTATCAACGCAAGAAATATTGAGAGAGCTGTTGAAAAAGCATACTCGGATGTTAGCCCTGAAGTGCTCGTTGAAGAGAAAGTCGTAAACATACTTGAGAGAGCGCTAGACAGCACTGCACTCGAAGCTAGACAGACAGTAATACAAAGGATACTAAATAGCTTTAGGAGGCTGTTGGGGATCAAGGAACAGATTACTGAAAACGATTTACAGGGTTTTGTAAGACAGTTTAGAGCAGCAGAGCGAACAGGAGCTGAATTTGGTGGACAGCAGGTAGGGCAGGCAGCTGACATGGATGCTAGAGAGCTGGGCATGCGTCAACCATCTAAGGCGTACCCAGACCTCATCAACAAAGTAGTAAACTACAGGGTGATCTACTTGGATAGGCTCGGAGGGCAACAGTCTTATCAGACCAACGGCTTGCGGTTCAATGACTACTGGCATTTTAGAAACTGGTATCTGAAAGAGACGGGTAACGGCAAGATGGCTGCCAACCTAGGGGGCTTTACCTACATGGGTGATGATGGCACTCTTAAGACGATCAACCCACCTAAACCCAAAAGAGACAGAGAGACGGGCGAGATTATTGACATGGAGCCAAGGCTCAGAACCCCCGCACAAAGAAAGATGGAGACTGGCCAATCTCAGCAAGTAAGGAGAGGAAGGGCGATTAGGTATAGAGATATCAAGACAAATGCAGGCAAGGCACTTAAGTTTGCTGTTGGAAAGATTGAAAAGATTGGTAGAACAGGAGAGCTTACGTTCTATAACGAAAATATGCTGTTGGAGCAAGACTCTCAGTCCGAGCTTCCTGTAGCGTACAGCGAGACATTCTTCACTGATGGCCTGAATGTAGATGAACTCGATCAGCTAGGCAAAGACTTCGGGGACAACCTTGAGTTTTTGATTCCAACTACCACGGATGCTCAGTTTGCTTTTACTGTAAGAAACAACGGTGACGGCACGGTCACGATTGATGCTCACTCAGACTTCATACCTATTGACAAAAGAGGAGAAGGGGATACCATCGCCCAAGGAACCACCAACATCCCAGAAAACCTAGAGGCTAGGAAGCTAGATATAAAGGGGAGTAGGTTCCTCGGAAAAGAGGCGAACAGAGGAGATATTCTAGAGGACACCAAGGGCACTAGGGCGCTGGCCGTTGGTTTTGACCGAACTGGAGACAAATCTGGAGTGGCCGATCTCGTGAGAAGAGGTGTTTCCTTAATATCAGCTCATATCGACAGAGCAAAAGCTGAGGCAATCGAGGGAGTTATGGTTAGAATGGCCCTTGAGGAGGTTAAGGCCAAGAACATGAAGGATGGGGATATAGGGTACATTACTATGTATCAAACTCTTCTTGGGGAGGAATCCACCCTGGGCAACCCTATTGTTTTTGCCGATGTGCTCACAGGCACATATAAAGGGAGGAATCAACAAACTAATCGATTCGTTTCGCGAATAATAGTTGAACAATTTTTTAATTCAGAATTCCTTAAAGATCAGGCACTTAAGAAAAAAATTAGGTCGATGCTTGAGGGTGGAAACAACTTAGAAGAATTATTTGATGCTCTAAAGCTTGGGGAGCGAGTAAGCCTGACCGAAGAACAGTTTGATGAAGTAACTGCTTTATTGGCTAAAAACGTTAGGTCGTTAAGTTTTAATCAAAGGACAGAAATAGCGAAATCTTTCCTCGGCGGACAAGACAGCTTCAGACGCCTGCAACTATTCAAAAAACATAACGACCCAACCTGGGAGGATGCGAAAGTAGAAAAGGGAGAGGTTGTTGCTTACACAGTTGTTCCTTTTAGATATAACGCAAACGGAAAGAGCGAGAGAGCAAAAATAGAAGGCTTTACATCTAGGTCAGACGCTACAGTAAAAGGCAAAGCATCCAAGGATAATCCGTTCCAAGGGTTGATTGTTCCTGCTGCTGTCGTTGATGGGAAGGTGCTCGTCGGTGCTAAACTAAAGGATAAGGACGGAAACGAAGTCCCACTTCCAGAAACAAAAATACCAACCACCGCATACCATGTCAGAGAGGTTTTTGGAGGCAAAGTCCAAAGACAGATAAAAGATAAAAAAGACAAAGGACTCCTTGTAGATGAGGCCGTCGATCTCACTGGACTGTCTCTTGAGGAGCAGATAGATAAATTAAACTCAAGGGTAGCTATTGGCGTTCGTGGAATATCGTTTGATCCAGACAACTTTACCGCTACAATAACAGAAACCAAAAAAGAAGACGTCAAGGAAACGGACAAAACTTCGAGGCCTCTCGGTTTAAATGCTGATAACGAAAGCGACCTACCGTTCGAGCCCAACAGGCTTAACGGATTCCAAGCATTCATGGCCCGCATGGACCAGCTGTTCGCAAACAAGTACGCTAACGTGTTTAGCTTACAGAGAGCCATCGAAAAGGCTAGGGGCGCTGTAGTAGATATATCTCAGGACTTTATTAATGCAGAGACTAGGCTGTACGGTAAGACAGCTAACGACCTTGAGAAGCTAGACGAAAAGGTGAAGGTTATCTCTGAGGAAATGAAAGACGCTGGGCTGGTAGGTCAAGACGTGTCTCAGTTCTTGATCGCCCGCCACGCAGAGGAGCGTAACGCCGTGATTTCAGAGCGTACAGACGGAAAGACGCTGAACGGTAGTGGTATGAGCAACGAGCGAGCTCAAGAGGTAATGGACGGCTTTAGCCCAGAAAAGAAAGCAGCTCTTGAATCTATTGCTAATAAGGTAGACGCGATTACAAAGGACACACGTAAGACAATGGTGGAGTTCGGGCTTGAAAGCCAAGAAACCATTGACGTCTTTGAAGATATGTTCAAGAATTACGTGCCGCTCGGTGGTTTGTCTGTTGATGAGATGAGCGCTGATACCTCCATGTACCCTACAGGCGGTGCAGGCATGAGCATCTACGGTGATACTACACGCAGGGCAAAAGGTCGTGCTAGCGAGGCTAACAATGTGCTCGCTCAGGTGATCGCACAAAACGCAGCCGTACACGCAAAGGGTCGTAAGAACGAAGCACTATCATCACTCTACAATCTCGTTAAAGAAAACGGAAACACTAAGGTTTGGAGGATCACAAAGGAAGTTCCTTTTGAAGCACAAAGCGCTGTAGGCGTTAGAGTCAACGGTGAGCAAGAGTTTATTGTGTTCACCAATCCTGACCATGCCAAAGCGCTCAAGAATATGGGCGTTGAAAAGCTTGACGTGTTCAGTAAGTTCATGCGTAGGTTCTCTGGTTTCCTCAGACGATCGTTTACCACTGCCAACCCTGAATTTATTATCTCAAACTTTGCTAGAGATATCCAGTCTGCTTTATTTAATGCGGCAGCAGAGGCAGACATTCCTGGGGGTCAAATACAGTCTCAGTTCATAGCAACCAAAATTATAGAGAGCGTAAAGCAAACGCTTCCTGCGCTGCTAAAAGATTCTGTTGGTAAAGACATGGACCCAGAGATAGCAGCTTACTTTGAAGAGTTCAAAGAGGACGGAGGACAAACAGGATGGGGCTTTGTGAAAGACGTAGGAACTATCGCTGCTGAGATCGAGGCTGAGGTCAACGAAAAGAATAGAGCTCAGAAAGCAAGGGACTGGATGATGAAAAACAGCATTGACGTTGTAGAAAACGTGAACGATGCGTTTGAAAACTCTATTCGTCTCTCTGCATACATCGAGGCTCGTAAAGCAGGAGTGAGCAGAGCAAAAGCAGCCGAGCTTGCAAAGAATATCACCGTAAACTTTAACCGATCAGGTGAGCTGGGACCAGTTGCTAACTCTTGGTACATGTTCTTCAACGCCTCGGTTCAGGGTACTGTAAGACTTGCTCGTTCTCTTGGAACGCTCAAGGATGTTCGTAAGCCTGACGGTGAATTAGACGCTTGGTACAACAGACTAAATGCAGCTCAAAAAATGGCTGCTGGTCTGTCGTTGATCACAGGCATGCTCACCATGATAAACCTTGGGTTAAGCGAAGAAGACGAGGATGGAGAGCTATTTTACAACAAGATACCTGATTACGAGAAGGAGAGAAACCTTATTATCATGTATGATGGTAAGAACTACTTGAAGATACCGCTTCCATACGGATTCAACGTATTTGCAAACCTTGGAACCGCTATGGCGGAGTCAGCGGCTGGACACAGAGAGCCTGAAGATGCAGGAATGTTCTTGTTAAACTCAGCATTTAGCTCGTTCTCACCAATAAGCTTCGGTCAGTCTAAAGATGCCGCAAAGTATCTTGCTAAAGGCGCTACACCTACCTTCCTGAAGCCATTTGTAGACATAGCAGTAAACGAAACATACTTCGGTAGCTCTGTATACAGGCAGCAGTTCCCAGTTGGCGCACCTAAGCCAGAGTCTGAGATGTCATTTCGATCTCCAGAGGGCGTTCGAAGCTTCTTTAAGTGGATGAATGAGACTACTGGAGGAACTGAGTTTGTCCCAGGAGCATTGGACTTCAACCCAGACAAGTTCTGGTACGGCTTTGAGTACTATATCGGCGGTGCTGGACAGTTCGTCACGAGAACCATCGGAACAGGAAGAGACCTGTACGAGACGGTTACGACAGAAGGGGAAAAGGTGCCCATGAAGGCTAATGACTTCCCATTCCTTAGAAAGCTGTACGGCGAGCCTTCTAGATATTACGATGCAGATGTATACACCGAGAATGCTACTCTAGTTTCTCAGCTTTTCAAAGAAAGAAAAGAGGCAGAAGACAAAAACGACAAGCGATACAAAAACATCACCAAGCTTGAGTCTCAAAGAAAGAGCACAGAAAAGAAAATAAAGCGCCTTAGAAAGCTTAGAAGAGACGCTAGAGACATAAAGGACTATGTAGAACGTCAACAGCGCATATACGAGCTCTATGAGAAGGAGAGAAGCCTGTTGATGCAGTTTAACAAACAATTCGAACAATTACGTGGAAAAGATTAAGAACACCAAGCTGGGGAAGTGGCTCAAGAGCAAAGCCCCTAACGTACTAAACACAGTCGGAGACCTCCTGCCAGATCAGGGGGCTCTTGGCCTTGTAAAAAACCTTATCGACAAAGACCCTGACGTGGACACCGCAGAGGGGACGGCTATGGTCGATGCAGAGATAGAGTTTCAGAAGAATGTAACCGAAAGATGGAAGGCGGATATGGGCAGCGATGTCAAGCTGGCTAAGCTTATCAGACCCGTTACACTCATCTGCCTGATGGCTATGTTCATGGTCACGATGGTGCTCGACTCGCTGGATCAGCTGCCATTTAACGTAAAAGACAGTTACGTATCTTTGTTGGAGATATTAATGCTAACAGCATTCGGTGCATACTTCGCTGGAAGGACCATCGAAAAAGCAAAGAAGTAATATGTTCAGAGCACTGTTGTTTTTGTTGTTTCCTTTGTGTGCATTTGCACAGCCTGGTTGGGTGAACGTAACTGTGTTTACTGATCAGTTTGGAGGAGAAACCAGTTGGGAGATATACGACCCTAATCTGCCTGGAGGTCCAGCCGTCGTTGCTGAATCTCCAGACTACTGGTTTGGAGACTACTTATACAACAACATGGTAGTCTTACCGCCTGGGGATTACGAGTTTGTAATCTATGACGTTTATGGCGACGGGATGTGCTGTGCGTTTGGAGAAGGGTGGTTTAGCCTCAGCAACGATTGTGGTTTGGACACTGCCGTTTATGATTTCGGAGGGTCCGAACTGATGGTGCCCTTTACCCTGGAGCCTTGTGAGCTCCCTCCTCCCCCCGTTCCTGGATGCATGGATGAATCGTCCAACAACTACAACCCCTGGGCCACAGTAGATAACGGCACATGCAATGTGAGTGAATGTCCAGATGGTGAGGCTTTTGTATCCATGGAGCTGACACTAGATAACTGGCCCAACGAGACTGGCTTTACGCTGGTTGATTTGGCTGTAGGTCAGTTCTACGAGCAGGTATTTCCTGGAGAGTTCAACTTCGGGGATCAACTCGCCACATACACGTATGACTTCTGCGTAGCGCTGGGCTTTGAGCTCATCCTAACAGATACATACGGTGATGGCCTGAACGGAAGTGCAACGGGAGGCGTTGCTGACGGAGGCGTAGTCATCACGGCATGCAATGACTCTGTTATCTGGGAGCTTGAGGACATCGCCTTTGCAGAAGGCGGAGGCACAGTGGCTTACTCAGGAGCTGTGTTCGTAGACCCCTGCCCTGTAGACCCTCCAGTGGTTGGATGCATGGACGACGATTACGTTGACTACAACCCAGACGCTACGGAGCCAGGAGACTGCATCACGCTTCATACCTGGGGATGCATGGACACAACAGCCTTCAACTACGATGCTGACGCTACCATCTCTGACCTGAACAGCCCGTGTGTGACAACGATTACACTTGAGGACGATGCTGGTGACGGATGGGGCAACTCACACGTAGGCATCAAGCAGGGAGAGCTGCAATGGATTTTTACTGTAGGGCCAGGCGAGTTCTCTCAGTCGTGGGACTTGGTACTGGACTCTGACGAAGAGGTAGACGTATACTACTTCGAGATCGGCAGCCCACAACAACCTCCACAAGAGACCGAGTTTCAGACGCTGCACAACTCTATTACCATAACCAACGAGGCTGGAGATACCCTGATGATCGAGGGGGACAATCCATTTTTTGATAACGGGCAGGGTGCTCTTCAGCCGTTCAGCGATCCAGAGTGGAACGTGTACCACTTCACTCCGTACTGCGGAACTAGCTGTGTACCATACATTTACGGCTGCCTGGACGTAGATGCACAGAACTACAACGAGGAGGCAAACACGGATGACGAAAGCTGTTACTACGCAGCGGGGTGTACACAAGCTGGATACTTGGAGTACTACACCCAAGGTTACGAAGCAGACTTTGATGACGGCAGCTGCGAAGTGCTAGCGGTATTCGGTTGCACCGATCCCGAAGCCTTGAACTATAATGAAGAAGCGAATGTTGATAACGAGAGCTGCGTCCCTGTGATCGTAGGCTGCACGGACATCAACGCCTTCAACTACGACGAAGAGGCAAACACACCAGACAACGAGTCCTGCCTCTATGATGCTGAATGCGTGGGAGAACCAGGCGATCCGTACTGGGCGAATGACGAGTGTTACATGTGGGTGATTGACGTTGACCCGTACTGTTGCGAGTCTGAGTGGGACGACACCTGCGTGAACCTGTACAGCTACTGCGAAGAGGGGACCGCGACATACATCCCTTACTTCGGTTCTGAAATCAAGGTGTTCCCAAACCCTGTGGCTAGAACCTTGAGCGTAAGGTCTAGCAATCCTGTAACCATCGAAGTTTACAATTCTGTCGGAGCGCTTGTTGTTCCGCAAACTACTGATAATGAGGTTGATATGTCTGGAATGCCAGTGGGGTTATATCAAGTTGTTATCAGGCATGACGGTAGATCCATCGTAAAAAACATATCCAAACAATGAGACACTTAGCTCTCGCACTGGCTCTAATTTCTACCGCAGCCTCTGCTCAGCCAGACCTGATCGTGCAGGACCTGTATACCGACAGCCTCTGTCTTGGTCCCAACCCTTATTTCTCTATACACTTCACGATTACGAACATCGGTGACGAAACGTGCGAGTACTTCTGCTACGAGAAGAATGGGATTGAGGTGTGCCCTGACACAACGCTGTTCGACATGTCGCTAGACCCCAACGAATCCAGGTACTACTA
>Ga0208767_1002053_pt1 | contig 15512 bp, 28 predicted proteins | sample VirMetDEL_Mar_21_FD_184514 | JGI IMG/M metagenome (GOLD analysis project Ga0208767, IMG submission 184514) | Aqueous microbial communities from the Delaware River and Bay under freshwater to marine salinity gradient to study organic matter... | ecosystem: Environmental > Aquatic > Marine >... | reverse complement strand
TAATGCAGGTGGATAAATGTGTTTGTAGTGTATCATTTTAGGGGGATTAAGGGGGAGCTATGCTCCCCCTTTTTCCTTTATATTAAGCCGCTACAGTTTCAGGCAAATAATTACTGGCAAGCTCCCACAAATTCTGATTGAGCTTTACCTGTTGCTTGAAACCCTTCACGGGACGGGCCTTCCGTTCCTTATTACCTAATGCATATTGAAATTTACCATTGATGATTTTTTCTTGAATGCGGTTAAATACTTCCCACAAACCATCACCATCATCCTCCTTACGCTCTACACTCAAAACATCCTCCATATCAACAATCTTTTCAATTGTATCCTCAGTGGTGTTTGTAAAACGAAGCATAGCTGCTTTACGAGCAAACTCAAGTTGTTGCTCACGCTTTAACTTTTGTTCCTTCATGCTATCAACCTGCTTGAGGTAATCAGGAATCTGAGCAACCAACTCATTTACAGCTGATTGAATGGTTTCGAAATCGTAACCATAGTGACGAACCTTCATTGAACCAAAGTCTTGCGACTTAACAACCATACCATTTGAACAAACCAATCGAAAAATACCTACATCAAGTGTAAATGAAGTAGTACCATCATGGCTATTAGTAAGCAACAACTCAGGATATTCAGTGCTACCTTCCTTAATGAAATCGTAATTAACAAACTTAACCATGTGGCGACCAGTACCACTACGTTTTTTACGAGAATTAACTCGATAAGCATTAATTGGTTCCCAACCCATCTTCATAACATCCTCAATTACCTTTTCAGTTGGGACATGGACATAACGATCTGTAATGCCCAACTTCTGACGAAGTGCTGGATTAATTTCAGGGGTTGATACCTCAGGACAAATCATCTTGATTTCATCCATCGTAAGCGACTTGCGCTCATCGATTTTTTGATTAATAGTGTTCAACAATTGATCAGCTGTTGAGAACTGGGTGTCTTGTACTTCTGACATAACTTTGAATTTGTGGTTTTACTTAACTTTCTCCTTTAAATATACGGTAACTTATCTGGTAAACCAAATTCCTTAGTTCCATTCGTTTGAATAAGCAAACCTACTATTTTTTCTTACTTTTCTAAGAGTCTTAACATCTTCGATTTCATCAATGTTTATTATTTTACCATTGATAGGACCTTCATATAGATAATTCGTACCTTCATATAATATTGGACCCTCATATGATTCACCATTGATGCGTCTATTCCCAGCATATGATCTAAACCAATTGCAAGTAACCTGTACCCAATCTCCGTTAGATGCGTTTTCAACTTCAAGATGAGCTGCGGTATCAAAGTAATAAACTAAATTCTTACTCAAAATATGTCGTTTATAACATTTTTGATTGTTTGATAAAACGCCCAAGCAAGAGTAAGTTTCATTCCGAACAGTAATACTCTAAAGAACGGTGGTAAAATTTTCTCAAACATGAAATCTTCTAATCGTTGAGAAACATCATTGTAAACATCAAATATTGTTTTTAACATAACTTTTTAATTTTCAATATACTCTTTAAATATAGGAACATCAGATACCCTAACCAAGGTTCTAAATTGACTTTCCCTTTTAAGTGGTTTAGCATCATCATATGATTCGCTAAATACGGGTTTTCCCCCTCTTAGACCACTAAAAAACTGTGCTTCATCATTCCAAACAATGTATGTTCGTTCTTTCTCAACGAATATATCGCTGAGGTCTGCCCAAAAACCTTTAAATCCCATTTTATTTTTCTACGTAATAATCAGTCCCACCATCTTTAGTACGGGTGGGTTCCATTTCATTATATAATTCTTCTTGAAGATCCTCATCCTCCCAAAACGCATCAGGATCATCTTGATACATTTTGTATTGTTCGTCTGTTAGTTCTACTGCATAATAACGGTAGTCTGTTTCTAACCTAATTAACTTAGCCATTTAATTGTACTTTTTTTGCTTTATCTCTATTTTGAAGTGAAATAACTGTGTCAATACCATCACGTGCTTCACCTAATATTTCGATTTGCTTACGTAATTCTTGCATTACATTTGGGTGCTCACCGACCCCAACTGAAAAACTAAGGTATGTGTCTATAGTGGCCTCAGCTTCAGCTGCTATACCTTCATAGTATTTTCTGGCTGCTTCTAATTTGTCCATTTTATTTTATTTTATAACTAATTTCTATATCATAGGTACACGTACTGTACCAGTAACTATTTTGATTTAAATTCTTCATTTGCAACTATTTTATCTTTGATTTTTAAAAGATAAGCACAGTCTTCGTAACGTTCTCTTTCTTCAAAAAATGTAATTAAAACATCTAAATCATTCATTTTTTCTTCGACAGACATAAAATCACTCCAAACATAATCAGCCCTAAATTCATTTGATGTTTTAAACATCTTAAGTGTGGCTTCATTTGTTTGCTCAATAAATTTATCTATATCAACTTTATTTTCAGGAACCAAACTAAACATAAAATTTGAAATATTTTCTACAAAGTCTTTATCTTTTATTTTTTTATAAGTGTCCCAACGTTCATTTTCTTTTGATAACACTTCAAAATTAGTAAACATATCTTTTTCATACTCCATTATATTTACTAATTCTTTATTAGGAACTACAACTATAAACATACCAAAATCTTCTCCACCTTTACGAAATACTTGTTCTGATTTAACTAAGTATTGGTTGCGTTTTAACCATCCATGACAACGTAAATGTTGGATACCATCTTCAGTAGTTAAGCATATTTCTATATAGTCTTTTTTAAATGTCATAGTTTTCTAATGCACGAAAATCATCATCAGTAAATAAATCTTTCTTATCGCCTTTTTGAATATATTTTTGAACTAACTGTCGTACATAAATACGTTCTGAATCTGTTCCTCCTTCATCTGAATATTGAGGATAAAAAATCAACTCAGCAATTTCATCTATACTAAAATCGTCTATCGACATTTCCGCTGCTTCAATTAATGTTCTTGTTGATAATATAGAAGATAATTTTGAATTTTCTCGTTCACATTCCATTCTAATTCTAAAACTAATGTCACAAAGTGCTTCATTTACTTTAGGATCTAAATAAGGCACTTTCATTGATAATAATTTCATTTCCTGATCCTTATCTAAAGTATCCATCTCAACAACACTAAAACGATCTGCCAAAGCGCGATCAAGCATACGAGCTGAAGTATATTCAAAGCCAATGTTGGCAGTAGAAATGAAACTAACACCACTAGCAACATCAATAACAGGGCTATCTTCTTTTTCATCTAATCTTAATTTGCGTATATTAACGTCAAGAACTGGCATCAATATATTCCATGCCTCTGGGTTTGCTCGCGAAATTTCATCAAGTAAAACCACAGATCTAGGCGTTTTTATTGCCTTCACGAATGCGGATTCTTCAAAATATGTACCGTTTTTAAAATACGTGTTGCCAATAAGAGCCGAACGAACGTCTTGAGTAGATCCTAAGTTAAAATAAAAGATTTGCCTACCAAGGGCCTCAGCTGCTTTAAATACAATTTGAGTTTTTCCTGTACCAGCAGGTCCTACAAACATAAGGTTTTTCTCCTTAACAATACAGCGAGTTAAATACCTCCATTTAAGATCACTAATTATAAAATCGTCTGGTTTACCAATCATTTTACTTTGTTTAATTACTTTTTGTTCTGTTGGTTGGTTAAAGTCATTTTGTTCAATGTATTTAAAACCATTACGAGTTCCACGTTGATATACAGCTACTAATTGTTTAAAGTTAATAGCACGCTCAACACGTTGTTTCATATCTGGTCTATCCTCAATATAATAGGGTTGATCAGTAAGTAAATCGATTGCTTTAACTTTATTTTCCGTATCGTAATATCCTCTTAAAACTTGCTTGTACTCCATGCTTGTGAATATACGAACAAAAGAAAAGAGAGCCAAAAGGCTCTCTTAAAGTATAAAAAAATAGAAAAGAAAATTATATATTTATTTAGTTAGAAAAATCATCTAAAAAACGAGAACCTTTAGATTGACCACCTAATCGTTTTCTTATATCACCTCTACTGTAGTAGGCTTTTTTAATGAATGCTTTATCTTCATCAGTAAGTCTAGCATTAACCATTTTAATCCATTCTTTGCTACGTCTCATTTTTGGGTCTTTAGCAGCAGCTACTAATTCTTTATCTCTAGCTAACCTAGCAATTAACATACGGAATTTAGCACTTTCAAATAGCATTTTAATTAAATCTGCAACTAATTTATGGGGTGGCTCTTCCATTTTTAATGAAGACGCAAATGCACCAAGTGCAAACATAACAAATGAAGCAAATGAAAGGCCTAATGTAGTCCACCACATTATACTTTCTTCATTAACGTGTTGTTTTTCGATTTCTTCTCTGATTATTTGTTTTAATTCTGATTGTTTCATTTCAAAATGTGGTTTAGCTACCGACCTGTGTCTAAAATAATGTGGCGGTAATTTATTATCTGCATCGTATGGTTCAATGGGGTGATCTACATCGCTTGGGTGTTTCCACTGATAATCTTCATCAGCGTCAGCAATTTTAGCGTTGTAGAGATACATAACATATTCTCTAATATATTGATGGAGTTTATCCATTATATATCACCTCGTACTTTAGCTCTTCGTTTAATAGCATTTACAAGTAATTGATCAAAAGCAAATTTTTCTGCCTTATTTATAGATCCCATTTCACTAGCTTTGTCTATAGCATCTTGTAAATCGTGTAATGCTTGTTCTCTTGCGATTTCAACAGCACCTTGACGTCCTAAATCAACTTCACCCAAATCTTCAGGTGAACCTTTTTTAGCACTTTGTCCTACTATTTTTTCTGCTTTAACTAAATCAGAAGCAGCATTACTACCTAAAGATACTCTAAGTAAATGGGCTCCTTTATAAGGATAGCTATCAACCATATCAATATTCGCCATGATTAATTTATCCATTAATAGATTGGCGTTTTGTGGTTCAATAAAGAAATGAATATGGTCGTATTCCTTTACTTTTGATTTCCAATCTCCACCTGAGAAACCAACTAAATTGCCTTGAGCATCAATTTCAGCCTCATTTAAAGAGGATAATCGTCTTTTACGATTCCATTCGTGTACGTTAAATGTTGACATATCTTATTATTTATATATAAATATTGAGGGGGCCGAAACCCCCTCATGACTGACTGATCGTTCTGTCAGGTTATTTTATTTTAAGTGATTTGGGTTTTGATTCATTAGCATAAGGGACTGTAATAGTAAGTAATCCATTAGTCATTTCAGCATTCGCTTTAGCTAACTCAAAGCGACGAGCTACTTTCCACCCAAAATTAAAGCTGGATCTTTTAATCCCGTTATGATAATAACGTTTTTGTTCTTTCCCAGGTGTGTTATCTGATCTTCTTTCATCATCACCCCTTTCATAGGTAATTTTAAGGATATCTCCTTCAATAGTAATATCTACATCGGATTTATCTAACCCAGTGCAAGCTACTTCAAAAGTTAGCCCACCGTCATCTTCAAATACGTCTACTGGGTGTTTTATAGAGCGGTTATCTGGTTTGTTAAAAACCGCATCTTGGTCAAAAAAGTTCTTTACAAGAACATCTAGTGGCGATACAAATCGCGGGTCAAATAGGTCTAATTTATGTACCATGTTATTTAAATTTTGTGGCCCCTAAGGTGCCGGGTTAATTGTTTTTGATTGTCTTGCGATCAATCAGTCATATATAAATATAATTATTTTTTAAGAATATACCATGGTTTTACATCTTTTACCTTAGTAGGTAAATTCTTAATTGTTTCAACATTAGGGTAAATAACACCACCATGTGCTATGTTTACTGTTTTAGCTTTTCTATTTACTTTATCTATTATTCCCTCTTCAAGGGCACCAAACAAGTAAAATTTAACTTTATCTCCTTTTTTCATTTCCAAAAAACTTGAATTAATACAATCGCTGCTGCTAGCGCTAACGTTACTGCTGTTTTGGCTGTAATTGCTTGATTCAAATGAAACCAAGTCAAAAACGCAAACGCAATCATCCCCATTGAAAATCCAATTAATCGCTGAGGCCACAATTCACCATCAAATGCTATTACCAAATCCCTAGTAGCTACTATATAAACATAACTAATTGGGATGCCTAATAATGACATTATTAATGGGTGGTTTTTAATCCAATCACTCAAAAACTGACCATTAATTTGATACCAGACTAATACTTGCCCAAGTAAAAAAAATAACGTACCTGTAATTAATTTAGTTACGTTATTCATTCTTCTAATTTTTTAGCCGCTATTTTTTCGTCACTGAAACGTTCGGTGTTACTTTCAATAACTCGATTGGCTGTGATCATACTTTCGGCTTGAAGCCACGCTTCAAATATTGTTTCAGTATGTTTTACTTCTTTAATTAAGTCTAACTCTTCAAGGGCTGCTCCTCGTTTTACAGCTTTATTCATTTCTTTGTTACAAATGTCTACTCCATTTTGTGCAACGTAGAATTTACCTTTGCTGTCAGCTAGTGTTACAGCTTTTGGGAATCGTTTTAATACGTTCTTTTTTGCTAATTGAAACCTTTCTTTTTTATCCATTTTATATTCTATTCCATATTGGCATCATCATAATACCCTTCTTGTTTTTTACGTTTTTGTTTTTTCTTCCACTTGTTAAAGTGGTAATCATCATCTAAATAATCGTCCTGCCAGTAATCAGCGTCTAATGGTAAGTTACCTAACTTATTGTTTTTTAATTTTCCCATTGTAATTGAACTTTGTACCAGTAATGCTCTGTTGATCGTTTTTTATATCCGCGGGGCCCACCATTCCAACATCTAGCTATGACTTCATCGCTTGAGTTTTTGTGGTGGTAGTTACGCCAAATATAAAACATTTCCCTTGATTGCCCACAATCCCAACGGTCTTCTTTAGTAAATCTTTGTTCACTATCTTGTTTACGTAGTATACGATTTACTTCTCTAACCATAATGGGTCGTATTTGTAGACAACCACAAGCGTTTTCTTTTTTGTTGTAGGCGTTTTCTCTACCTGAGGATTCAACCAAAATTAGAGCATCTATTAGTGATTTGGTTTTTGTTTGTATAGTTTGTTTTGGTTTTTCCGTTTGTATATTAGTTTGTATATACGGAGTAAGGGGAGTGGGGGGTGTTGGTAAGCTTTTTTCGGTTTTTGGAATCGCTAACAAACCCAATGCTAAAACTAAATTTTTCATATTCTATCAATAAATTCGTCACCATCTTCTTGCCCGTCCCATAAACCGAGCTCCTTAAGGTGTTGAATATGTGAATCGTCAAGGTCCCAAGTTGGTTCCTCGTCTTTATTAAATGTGTTTTCGTTTACCTGGTAGTCCTCCATTTGCTTGAGCTGGTTGTCGCTCCAAATGTTACCCACATTTAGAAAGTAACAATTGTAACAAAGAAATTCTAGGTTATCACGTTTCCAGTTTTTCTTGTTTTTGTCTTTGAAATTGAGTACAAGTGGTACTTTATAGTCTACTACACGTCGTTCTTGAAAACCACAACTATTGCAACATTCTTGTAAAAACCCTTCTTGAATTAACCTTGATTTGAGTATGTCAACGGTATAGTGTGAAACGTCTACTCTACCTTCTAATACATCTTCAAGTGGTGCCTTGATATTTTTCTTTGGTTTACCATAGCCACCTAAATGTTTTTTAATACCCTTACCTTGACGATTTAAATGTTTGTCAAACAATGTTTTACCCGATTCGTTGTCAACGAATGTAAGTGCATAGCGCTTGTAAACGTTGTATGAAACACCCAAATAACGTGCCGCAGCACGGTTACTTAAAGTATGCTTTTGAGCTCTTAAAACGTCGTCCTTTGTAAGGATTATTTTGTTCATTTTAATGTTTGGACTAAATCCCAAAGTTCTTCAGGTGTGTCTGTAGGCAATTCTTCACCTGTTTCTGTATTTTGGAGTTGTAAAACATCATCACCTGGTTGGTTCCATTTTTCATACAACCACCAATGGATAATTTGTTGTTGGTTTTTATTAAAGTGGAGTTCTATTAGGGCTTCAATTGATTGTACAAATGGTTCTTCAAAATTAACAAAATCAATAGCATGTTCTACTTTGAGAATCATTGTTCTATCGTTTGCATATTTATACATTTCAATAAAACGTATAAATGCTTCTTTCTTAATTAAACCTTTTACTGGGCGTTGTTTAGTAACTGTGCCTTTAATTTTAAGAATATCTTTAAGATCTTTTTTTAGTTGATCATTTGCCATCTGTGGGTTGTTCATAAACCGAATAAATTTCTAATAACTGGTCGGGGCGTAATTGTTTTATAACAGCAAATATATTTACTGCTTCTGTAAGGGAAAATGCTGTGCATTTATTTATTCTTTCTCCCCTAATTCCTGATTCTCTGGGTTTTGTTTCTAACACATATGTTGATTTTCCCATTATATTTTATTTATTAATTCTAGAGTTTTTGAACATAATTCATACTGTTCAGTACGTTCATAAAAATCTAAAACTGTTTCAAGGTTAGATTTAAATGAGTCTTTAAGAATAGAAATATCCTTTACATTTTTACCGTCTTCTACTCGGGCCATTACAAAACTAGTTTTACCATTTTGTAATGTTTGTTCAACACCTTCTACAATACTAGAATATAGTATTTTTTGATATTTAATTTTATTTTCGGTGTCTTCAAAAAAATTAACTGGTAGGGTGGGGATAGATCTTCTTTTTCTCATTATTGTGAATTTAAGAAGAAAGCTCCTAAAACCAAAATTCTTTATTATTCTCCTTTAAGAGCTTTCGTGATTAAATTTTTAAACTGGTTCAAGGGAATATAATAACCTAACACGTTAGGATTATCCGTTGCCTGTTTTATATCGGGGTCAATACTTACTTGTAAATCATATTTACCAAGTTTTTGGTTCATTGCACGTTGAACCTTTTCGTTAACGTCAATTTTTTCATCTGGATCAACTAATATAGTTCCACCTTTAGGGATTAATTGTATTTTAATACCTTTTTTAGTTGGGTTTCTGTTTACATCTATTTTAATAGTAAATGTATTATCCCCAGTAGATAATTCAGCTTCTTGTAATAGTTCACCTACTGTTTCAAGAACCATATCGTGCAGTTCAGTTTTTTTCATTATTGCTATTTGTTATAAATATGAGATCATCTTCAAAAGTTTCAAGATTACCAATATTGATTTTAAAATTACCTAACTCAAATTCACCTATTTTACCGCTATCAGCTATAATTTCAGATAATTGTTGGATAGTATTATAATCTTGTTGAGTAAATCTATTACCATCTATAACCACAACTACTCCCTCAAAATCATCATATAATTCAGCATGTAATGATTTAAGTTTGTCTTTAAGATCAAATAATGTATTAGGTTGTTCTTTTGTTATATATGAGTCATAATCAACATCACTATACATTACATCACACCATGGTTCAAGGGCAGGTAATAAATTATCATTATTATTATGAATCCTAAAAGCAATATTATATTTAGGTGGTATAATAGGTTTCATTAAAGCATCATGTTTAACAAAATGTCCCCATTTACGAATAAAATTACGAGTTGATCTCATATTTTGAGCTAACCATTCAGGTGAATCTTCGTATATGTTTTTCGCTTTATCAACGGTATTTCTACGACTACCTCTACAAGTCATATGGTATACACACCCGTGCCAAGTTTGTATAAATTTAATACCATTAAGTTGAAAACGATTAAATATATCACTATCCTCTTTAGATTGGGGGGCATATAGTGGATCATGTCCTCCTATTTCTTGAAAATCACTCTTCCAAAACGCCCATGGGGCAAATATACCTTCAGTAGTACTATCATTAGGTACTCTTGAGTTTAAGAAATCAAGTAAACCTTGTTCATTAAATTCTTCGGGCTCAACACCAAAGTCCTTAAGTATTTTTTCTGGCCCATCTGGGTGTAATGGGGGTTCAATCCTGGTGAGAGATACTATAGTTTTTTCTTTAAGCTCCTCTTCAATCGCATCCAAAGCCCCAGGACACAAATACATGTCAGCATGATAAATCATACAGATATCATTTGTAGCTACTTCATTAATAAGGCGGTCATATAAAATAGTATGGCCTAAGCGTTCACCTGTATCATTTAGTATGGCTTTAAAGTGTAGGTCTTTATCCATCATTTCTTGGCACCAATCCCATGTACCATCTGTTGAAGCATCATCAGCTACACATATTTCTACCTCATGATTACCTTGGTTCTTACGGATTGAATTATAAGACCATTTTAGATATTTAAGGTTATTTCTACCTGGTTGTATTAAACTTATTTTCATATTCTAGTTTTTACATTAGTATTATAAATGGGTTTTACAAAAGTTTGATCATCATCATCAGGTAACCTTCCCCACTTTTGTATAAACTTTTTAGTGCTTTCTATTTCTATCCTAGCTAAACGATCAGGGCGTTGTTTAATATTATCATCTGGGAATCTACTAGCTCTAGAAGAAAAGTGCCACACTAATGATTTTGATGTCATAATAAACTTATAATCCTCTAACTGCATTCTGATAAATAAATCTTTATCTTCCCAATAAGCAGGGGCAAATAAAGGATCATTTCCCCCTATCCATTGATAATCTTTTTTTCGGCAAAAGAAACCTGCTCCACCTGCTTTTCTAACGTTTATATCATTATCTTTAATAAATTCAGTAGCCCATTCATCAAACCATTTTGAATCAAAATCGTGGTGATAAATCCCAAATTCGTTTTCTTCTACAAATACTGTACCGGGCCTATACCAGGGATCATTAGGGAATATATGGGGTTGGATTCTAAATGATGAGGCTATTAAACGGGTATTTTTATCTATATTATCATATAATTTAAGTAATTCTAAATCTTGGTTAGGAGCTACCCACATATCAGCATGGATAATGTTTACAAATTCAGTTTTAGATTCTTCTACACATATATCCATCCCCCCACCAATACCTCTAGGTATTTTATTAGTTTCAATTATAGGGGTTAAGTTAAGTTGTTCTTTATTATCTTCTAACCATTCATTAGTTCCATCAGTACAATTTTCGGCGTGTACTACTATAGGCATATCTTTATAATAAGCATTCTTTCTAACAGACTGAATAGCTAATTTAAGATAAGGTAAATTATTATATGATGATATACAAGTTGTTATTTTATCCATTACTCAAAAGTTTAATATCATTGTCAACCATCTTTTGAACTAATTCAGAAAAATTAGTTTTAGGTTCCCAATTGAGTTGATTTTTTGCTTTAGTATAATCTCCTCGTAATACATCTACCTCAGCAGGCCTCATAAAACGAGGATCTTGTTTAACATAAGAATCCCATCTTGCAATTCCAATATGTTTAAATGCTGCGTCTAAAAAGTCTCTAATAGAATGTTTTACCCCAGTAGCAATTACATAATCATCAGGGGTATCTTGTTGTAACATTAACCACATAGCTTCAACATAATCAGGAGCATAACCCCAATCACGTTCTGCGTCTAAATTACCTAGTGAGATATGATCAGCTAATCCTAATTTAATTCGGGCAACCCCATCTGAGATTTTTCGTGTTACAAACTCAATGCCCCGTTTTTCACTTTCGTGGTTAAATAAAATACCACTGCACGCAAACATATTATAAGATTCCCTATAATTTTTAGTTATCCAGTGGCCATATAATTTAGCTACACCATATGGGCTTCTGGGATAAAAAGGTGTAGTTTCTTTTGAGGGATTTTCAACCATTCTACCAAACATTTCTGAACTACTAGCTTGGTAAAATTTAATATTAGGATTAAATTCCCTAATAGCTTCAAGTATTCTTAATACTCCTAATCCTGTTACTTCAGAAGTATGTTCAGGTGTATTCCAGCTTTCACCTACAAAAGATTGAGCAGCTAAATTATATACTTCATTCGGGTTAGATTCTTTAAGACATCTTAAAAGTGAATTTTGATCTGTTAAATCACCTTGCAAAAATGTTATTTTACCTTCGAGATGTTTAGTATTAGTTCTATTTTTAGTAGAGCTTCTTCTTTCAACCCCATACACTTTATAATCTTTTTTTAATAAAAAATCGGCTAAGTGACTGCCATCCATTCCGTTAATTCCTGTAATTAATGCTGTTTTCATGATTGTAATTTTTTCCATACGTCTTCCCAACTAAAAGATTTATATTGAGGATTAAATAAGTTGTACGCATTTAATTCTGAAAATTTTCCTGCTATTTCGTACCATTTGCTACTCATTCGACGGTCTTTTATAGTTTTACCTGATTCATTGGCAATATATAATCTTTTTTTAGGGTGTTGTCTATTATGAACTAATAATATATTTTTTATAATGTATTGGGGAATATTTCCTAAAACTTTGTTTGTCATATGTTGGAATGAAGTATCTTCATGGGTAAAGAATACAGATTTAGGAATATTAACTCCAGATTTAATTACTTCTGAAGATATAACTAAGCCACAACCATTAAATTTATGTGGTGAAACAATTCTTATATCTAAATCTTCTACCTTAGAATTTAAATTATTCATTTCTTCTTTAGTCATAACATATGAACTACCATACCACGCTAGTGTATCTCTTTTTTTATCGGTTAACTCAATGTGTTCTATTGGTTTCCAACTATCATCCCACATTTTACATGTAGCAAAAAATGTTAAATATTTAGGAGTCTGGTGATTTACTTGTTGATGTAAAGAATCTATAATAATAAAAGTAGAGATAGGTAAAATAGCATCTGATTCTCCCCACATTAACACATCTGCTTTTTCACAATAGTTTTCATTAAAGTTTCTTCTATAGTCTGCTATTGTAATTAATTTAGAGGTACTATAAGCTTTAAAACCTGATTCAATGATTTTTTTAATGATTTTATTTTCACACTCTATTAATTGTTCTGGGCTAGTACATTTTTCTAGGTCTTGGTTAGTGCAAATAGTAAAGTCTACTAAAACTTCACCATCATATTTGTTAACTGCTTCTTTTAAAGATTCTATATAGTCTTCTACCATATCACACTCATACCACTGTATAAGGCATCCTATTGCTATTCGTGTTTTCATAATGCTTCTTTTTCCCAATTTACAAAATAAGAAAGCCATCTTTCTTCAGCATGCGTAGAATATGAAGGAATAGGACTTAGTAACCCTTTCCCCTTACTAGCTAATCTTTTAAATGTAATTCCCCCCATAGGTAATGTTTTTCCTGTATGGAGTTCTAACATATCCTGTTTATCTTCTATTATGTTTTTAGCAGTAGTAGCAAAAGTCATAGTGGTACTACTAGTCAATTTCCAATGACACGTACTTGAAGCATATAATACAGTATCTTCTCCCGTAGGGTACACATTAATGGGTTTTCTTATACCATTTTCATCTATATCTACTTTTCCATATTTAGATAAACTTTGGTGTCTAGGGTCTTGTTTATCTTGGTATTTATCTGGATGGTCGTATAGAGTAACGTATGGAGCTCCTAATTCTGTAAAGGCCTCTAATAAAACTTTTTTAGCTCCACGACAATGGATATAATCATCTTCAACTAAGTAGACTATGGTTTCTTTAGGCATATTTTGAACAATATCATAAGCTTTATTCCAACTATGTAAAAAAGTACCAGTGTTGCCTTTATTAGTACATTCTACATTAGGAGAATATTGGAGTAACATTTTATGTGTTGATTCCTTTATATTATCTCCTATAATATATAAATTATCAGATCCAAATTCCCTAACTAAAACCTTTAAACAATTTTCTTTGCTAGCGTATGGTGGTTTTATTTTTTGGGGGTTTGAATGATCACTTATTCTATAAATAACAATAATTTCAGGGCTCATATATCATTTAGGGTTATACGATTAAATCTACTATCTGCGGGGTTTATTTCTGAAATAATATTAACTTCTATTGATTCCTTTTGAAACCAATCATACATTTCTTTTGTGCAGTCAATAGTATTCTTTAGTTCTGTGTATGAAGGACCCTTACCCATACCAACTTCTTTACTATAAAGATCTACAGAATGTTGTTCAATCCAATTAGGATCTCTGTCATTATTATTGTATCTGTCTAAATTTCCTATATCCCAGCCTAATGTTACTATTTTTTTAACTCCTAGATGATAACATAAAGGAAATCCAGATTCATATAATATTCCTGGCCCCCACATTACTTGAGTGTGGGTACCTAATTGTTTCCAGTTATCAAAATTACGGGTGTATGCTGTGCTGCCCTCTAAAGTTATCCATGGTCCTGAAATAACCGGGAAATATAAATCAATTTCATGTTTATATTGATTAATAATTCTATTAAGTTCATTTTCCATATTACTAGCAGTAAGCTGCCAGGATTTTATAGTATGGGGGTTTTGGTATTCATATGGCTGAAAATTATAAGTTGATACTAAATGATAATCACATATATCGTTTAAATAATTAAGAGATTGTTTAGCACATATTACTAATTTATCTTTTAGTTTATCCTTTAAAATACTTTGATCGTGTTTAGTTAAACTAGGGCCACAGGATATTAAATATGCAGTTTCTCCTTTGTATTTATTTTTTAATAATTCAAGTCTTTCTTCTATTGAACCATGTTGGTAAAAGGCTTGTTTTAATTGTTTAGTAAGTTGTAACATTTAATTTTATTTAGTTAAGTAAAAACTTAAAGAATGTTTACCCTGAATTGGGGTAGCATATTCTATAGAAGAAAAGTAGTCTCTAAATAATAACCATACCGAAGACTTACTAAAATAGTGATGATGTCCATCAAAAGGGGGTTTAGTTATAGGGCTCCAAGGGGTCCAGCGGGAACCCTTATTACCGGGTATTTCTATAAATAAGTATTTATTGGTTATTTTAGAAACTTGTTGTGCAAATAATTTTACATCTTTTATGTGTTCTAAAACATGCCAACAAGTAACTAAATCATAAGATTTAGAAAAATTTATAGTATTAAAATCTCCTTCATAAATAATAAAACCATCTTCTTTTAAATTTTTAATGCATAAAGTACTAATTTCTTGTCCTTCTAATTCAATATTAGGAAATTTTTTACTTACATGACGTAAAAAAGTACCTCCTCCAGCTCCTATATCTAAAAGATTATTACAGTCTTTTATTAAAGGAGCAATATAATTACATCTATTTTTACAGATATCTTCTCTACGTGAATGGAATATTTGTGTAAATTTATTATTTTCATCTATTTCTCCTGATCCTCTAGTACCATGACCCCCTGCATTTTTACGGTATAAAGATCTATGATATTCATTGGCATCTTCTAAATAATCAATATATATGTGATCACACTTAGAACAATTAAAAATATCTAATTTATCATGTCTATTGTTCATTTTTGTAGAACAAATAGGACAATTAATTAGTTTACTGTGTTTAGGGGTGTTTGAAGGCATTGTTTTATATAATTTTTAAATGTAGTATTCCATTCTTCTAATTTTGCA
>Ga0208767_1002050_pt1 | contig 15529 bp, 14 predicted proteins | sample VirMetDEL_Mar_21_FD_184514 | JGI IMG/M metagenome (GOLD analysis project Ga0208767, IMG submission 184514) | Aqueous microbial communities from the Delaware River and Bay under freshwater to marine salinity gradient to study organic matter... | ecosystem: Environmental > Aquatic > Marine >... | reverse complement strand
CATTCTTCGATAGGTTTCTGCATCAGCAGCAGCAATAGGAGTAGAAGCTTCCATAGCAGCCTGGACAATAGCAGAGCCTGCCATACTAGATGCACCCATACCTCTAGCAGCTAGACGTTGTTCAGCAGTCCTGATAGCACCAGCAGCAAAAGCAGGAACTTTACCGCCTTCAAACTGCTGCATGAGATTGGCCAATTGACCTTGAACAGTCGAATTGGGATCTACTTCACCCTTAGCTGGTTCAACGTAATCAGTCAGACCTTCTTGACGGGCAGCTTGAATTTGTGTCTTTGCAACTTGATCTGCTACAACAGCGGCTTGATATGATTCAGCTTCTGTCTTAGGCTGGGGTAAAGCAGTCGTAACTTGAGCTTGAGCGGCTTCCACATTGTATTTGGTAGGAGTTACAGCATACTTATCTGCATTAAGAAATTCATCGGGCTTAGCTTGATAGTTAAGCAACGATAGCTGAGTACCTTCAGGGAGTTCTGGAGTTTCAGCAAGATCAGCTAACTTCCCAGTAGGAGTAACTTGACCATACGGATCTGCATAAGAAGCCTTAGATCCTGTTGCAGCTAAGAAACGATCTGCATCTCTAGGATCTTCAAAGCTACCCATGAACCCTACGCTACGAGTAGTGGCCCTCTTACCTAAATTATCAATGACAGTTTGAAGATTAGCGATAGCAGGATCATCAGGTGATGTAGCACTCTTAGCAGCATTTACAGCAGATGTCAAGTCAAAAGTTGTAGGAAGATCCTCACCGCCTAATAAATCTTCACGAATATTACCTGTTTCTAGCTGATAAGGTTTCAACAAACCCTCTAGCTCTGTAGCTTTTGCTTTAGCTTGAGTAGCTGGAGTATCCTCAACCGTTGTTGTACTAGCTTGTTGACCCTGCTGCTGTAATTCAACAACCTTACGGAACTGATCATAGTAAGCAGCTTCATTATCCACTGGATCAAGTTGACCTAGTTTAAGCTGTTCTTCTTTTAAGTTGTTAGCATAATTAGGGTCGTTTGGATCTATTGCCATTAGGTTTTCCTTAGCGGTTTTGGCCCATTAAGCCTTGAGCAGCAATTCTTTGTCGTAAGATATCACGAGGGTCAATAGAGGTAGGACCGAGAGCGCTTGGGGCAGCAGCAGCTTGACCTTGAGCAGCGGGTCTAAAGGCTTGCGTCTGAGCAAACTGAGCAGCCGCTTGTTGAGTACCGGCTGGTTGAACACCAGCAGCTTGCATCATAGCAGCACGAGGGGTAGCCTGAGCAGCCAATTGAGCTGCCTGTCGTTGAGCTAGAGTATTAGCTTGTTGACCAACATCAGTCACTTGACGAGAGATCTGCTCACGACCAGTCATACCAGCCTCCATAGCTTGTGCTCTTTGACGTTGTGCTTCACGTTGATATGCCTGAGCTGCCTGTTCTAGTTGTTGAATGTTCTGACCTACACCAGAAACCGCACCAGTGATATCTTGAATACCACCAGTAAGTTGAGTGCCTAGTGCTTCTTGACCACCCATCAATCCAGCTTGACCAGCGAATAATGTTTCGGGTTGACCTTCAGCAGCAGTGCCAATAGCAGCTTGTTGAGCAGCCTGAGCAGAAGCTAGAGCTTCCTGACCACCAAACAAAGTTTGATCAGGAGCGGTCGGAGCACCAATTGCCCCGGAGATGCCAGAAACATCCGTACCTACGCCGCTAATATCTTGAGCCAAACTTACTTGCCCACCCATTAAACCTGCTTGACCAGCCATCAATCCCTCTTGACCAGTCATAAGACCTTCCTGGCCCGCCATAAGACCAGTTTGACCAGTCATAAGACCCGTTTGACCTGCTCCTAAACCAGACACTTGCTGTTGCAAAGGCGTCAGTAGAGCACCAATATCTGTAGTCTCTGCGGGTGTTGCACTAAGTGCTTGCATCCTTACAGGTACTCCACCTCTTTTTGCTTCTTTATACCCATGCAAAGCATAATGTTGATAGCCACTCGTCAATCCCCCCGGAGCAGCAACAGCTTGGGCAACGTCTGGATTTGCTTGTAAGTAAGCCGCTTCTTCTTCAGCAGTAAACATTATTCTATCCTTTATCTAGAGCTTTGTCAAGCTTATCTTCTACACGATGAAGTGCATCCATAACCTGTCGCATATCATCTCTAACTTCTGTACGGGTAGCATACTCTTCACGAGTTTTATTTAATAGTATATCAATACGTTTTATCTCAGCAACCAAACTACGAAACCCCCAAAATGCTGGGGCGATAATTAAAGTCAGTACAATATTCCAAAAAATTACAGGTGAGATATCCACAAATCATTTCCTAGCTTAACCGTAGCGAATTAACTATTTTCTGTCTCAGTTGTTACTGCTGAAGATTCAACGACTGCAGCGTCTGTAGATTCAATCTCAGTTGTTACTGCTGAAGATTCAATCTCTACAGGATCAGGTAGATCACTCACAACCCAATCAGTGCCATCCCAGTCAACAGTTTGCGTATCAGCATCGTAGGACGGGCGATCAGCGACCTCAGTATATGGATGCGTAGGATCGTCTAGGTTTTCTAACACCGCCTCCGCAGTATAAGTTAAACCATTTGTCCTGCGAACCCGATACGGCATCGCTGTAACTGGATAACCATTATTTAAACTATACATAACCATTTAGTAAATCCTTATAAATTAGGCCCCAACAACGTATGAAAATTCTCCTGCGGCCGTAAAAGTAGTAGTAACACCGTCTACAGTAACAGTTATCGCGCCGTTTTTTCCGTTGTTCGAGGCACCGCCATATCCCGCCAAAGAGCCGGGGTAATTAGCGTCACCAGAGTTTGCTACGGCACCTCCAGTTGCACTAGAGCTACCGCCGCCTGAGCCGTCGCTACCCTGGGTATTTGTAGTTGAAGACAACTCGGGAGAAACGTATCCGGAGCCGCCCGCACCATCGCCGCCATTGCTTTGAGCGCCCCCGCCACCGCCGCCAAAATATCCTCCTCCGCCGCCACCGCCGGCGCGGTTGCCAACACTAAATCCGCCATTTCCGCCCTGAAGTGCGCTGCCGCTTGTAGCGTTTCCGCCTCCGGATGCGCCACCGGCCGATTGGCTGCCTCCAATTCCGGGGTTACCTCTGAGGCCATTTCGGCCAGTGGTTCCCCCGCCTCCGCCACCTCCGCCAGTTGTTGAACCTCCGGTGTATGTGGCCCCCCCACCACCGCCGCCGGCAATAATGATAGCGTTGGCGTGGATTCGTGATCCGCTGAACACCCCGCTAAAGCCGCCGCCAGCAGCGGCTTGTTGTTCTATTCTGTAGCCATCGCCGCCGCCGCCATAGGCGCCTGCCGAAATTGGCTGATCATTTGACCCGGTGGTGCTCGGACCGCCAGACCCAACGGTTAAAAGAAACTCAGTTCCAACACCGACACTGATAGTTCCCGAGGCAAAACCTCCTCCACCGCCTGCACCCTTCCGGCCAGCATCATCTTCAGAGCCACCGCCGCCGGCTCCCCAAACTTTGAAAACGACATCTTTTAGCAAGCCCCAAGTTCCGTCATTGAAATTTTGTGAAACAACATCGCTGTTCAAATTCCAAACCGACGAAAAACTGTGATTTTTGGCTGGGTCAACCCCTCCGATAATTCGAGCCATTTAACTGATTTCCTCATAGCTAATTGTGATATCGCAATCGGATGCTGCCGATGCTAAAGCCGTGATAGATTTATCTTCTAATAAATAAAACGATGAATTTTTATCAATAATGACAAGTGAACTGTCGGCGGGAATCAAGACAGTCTTAGCAAAAAATTTGTCAGTGCCTGCGCCAGCAGCAGCAGAGTTTATAGCCACTGAAACATCGACGTTATTGGTTCCGTCAATATTTGAACAAATGACTGTATTAATCTTAAATACTTTTCCAGACGAAGCCGCATTACTTACGATACTTGCAGCACTTGTAGTTAATGTAGCTGTTGCCGTTTCACCGTTAATTGTACTTACATTAACAATATTTGGGTTTGCCATCTTTTACTCCTAACCGAAAACGATGGCCATTGCGATGGCCTTACCCGTTGAGATACCAGCACTCGCAGCAACAGTCTGTTTAGACCCGTCAGGGAATATTAAACCGTTGCCTGTAGTGGTAATTCTCATGTTGCCTGTTACTTCTAGCGAAGTTCCAGATGTCACAGTAGATGTATTAATACCTACACTGGTGGTAGTGATCGTTATCGCACCGATTGACGATGCGCTGCCTGTAACCGTAACATTTGTTGCACCAATTGTAGTTGCAGTAATAGCACCAGATACGGTAAGATTACCTGTCACTGTAGCAGATGTGCTAGTAAAGGCTACCGCACCGACAGTAGATGCGCTGCCAACAATGGTAATATTAGACGCTGTAATATTAGTGGTTACAGTAAGTGCATTAACACCAGTGACATTGTTAGAATCATCAATGATGACACCAGAGTTATTTAAGTTTGAACCTCCAGTACCGTCAAATCGCGCAACTGCGTTATCTGTTGCAGTACCTGGGCCAGATACATCACCGTCACCAGCATCACCTTTGTCACCAGTCAACATGAGGTCAACTAATAACGAATCACCACTTGTAAATGGTGCGGCCCCACTTGCGCCTTTATTAGCAACAGTTAGCTTTTGATAACCAGAAGCATTTGTAACTGCTGTCACACTGTACTGGGCAAATACTTCTGGGAAGGTAGCTTTACGAAGCGTAACAGTACCGAGGACACCAGAAGGGTTGTTACCACCTGACAGCAAAGAAATAAACGCAGTCATATCAGCACTGCTGAGAGCGTCTACATTATCAATAAAGATTGTTGTTGCTGCTGTTGATGAAGCATTGTTAAGTCTAATATTACCGTTACCTGGGTCTGCATCAGCGGTTGCCCCACTAAATGTGTAGGACATAGCTGAACCTGGATCAAAGATATTCGTGACGCCAGTGATTGATCCACCAGTAATATCAACATTCCCGGAAATCATCTTGGTAATTGTTACTGCTGTAGAAGTAAAAGTAGCAGCACCAATTGATGATGCACTGCCTGTAGCGGTGATGTTACTTACACTAATAGTGGATGCACTAATGTTTCCTGCTACAGATAAGGTAGAGGCTGTGATAGAACCAGAGACGGACAGATCACCTGTAACAGTAGCCGAGGTAGATGTAAAGGCAACCGCACCAATGCTAGATGCGCTACCAGTGACAGTTACATTAACTGCTGAGATAGTCGAGGCTGTGACAGATCCAGAGACTACTAGATTCCCAGTAATGGTAGCAGAGGTAGTCGTAAATGCTACAGCACCGATTGATGATGCGCTACCCGTCACAGAAACATTAACAGCAGAGATCGTAGAGGCTGTTACAGATCCAGATACTGTTAAGTTACCAGTAACAGTGGCCGATGTAGATGTAAAAGCAACCGAACCGATACTAGATGCACTACCCGTTACTGTTACATCAGAGGCAGAAAAAGCACCAGTTACATCTAACGTACCTGTTACAGTAGCCCCTGTTGAAGTGAATGCTACAGAACCAATGCTAGATGCGCTACCAGTGACAGTAACATTAGTTGCACCTAGTGCGGTAAATGTACCAGCAGCAGGTGTTGTACCACCAATTACTGCATTATCAATAGTACCTGAGTCGATGTCTGCTGATGAAGCATTTACTACAGTGAAAGTACCAGCAGCCGGGGTCGCACCCCCGATAACCGCATTATCAATCGTACCGGCATTAATATCAGCAGTATCAGCAACGAGAGAGTCGATATTAGCAGTGCCGTCGAGATGAAGATCTTTAAATTGAAATGTAGCAGTACCAAGATCTATATCATTATTAGTAAACGGTACAATCGCGCCATCTTGGATACTAACCTGACCAACGGCTGCGGAAGATACTTCGACATAGAAATTAAGTTGATTGGTGGACGTATCTACAAAGATTAAATTGTTTTGATCGAGATCAGCGATACGATTAATAGGCGGACCTTCATTTGCTGTACCGTCGTGTTTGTGACCTGTGCTCTCATTAAATGCGGCTAAGACTTGGTTAAACTCCGCATTAAGAGGTGGAGCCGAAACGATCTCACCGTTCAGGATCTGCGCCGCTGATTGTCTACTGTAACCTGCCATGATTATCTGTATCCTGCATCTTGATAAGTGAGACCCCACCCCTGAATACTATAGGGAGCCTCCGTACCCAAAGATGTAATGACGAAACCGATAGCTCGCCCTGAACCTTGGATATTCTTTTCTAGCACTGGGCTAGAAGATCCGCCGAAGGTGAAGTCTGAATTGTACGTTCCTCCGGTGGTGAAGTAGCGCAATAGAGCGCCTCGTGTAGATAGTTCGTATGAACCAGGATTAAATTTATTAGGATCATCCCAGTCATAGTAAACGGCCATATTAAACGTAGAAGCACCTTCTGGCCGAGTATAAATAGATACTTTATGAAATATCTTGCGCCGCTCCGTAGAATCAAAGTAGAAAAATGGGGTGGCATATACTGCTAGGACATCTGAGCCATTAAAGTCGTTTCCCGACTCTTGCTTATATATGTTACCATCAACATCTCCGTGAACAATTGTTTCTACATTGTCGATTAAGTCAGATGCATTTACAAAGGATCTAATACCAAGTAGCTCTCCAAACTCCCAACCGACTCGGTTATCAGCAAATCGTAAACCACCGATAATACCTTGAGCATCTGCTTCAGCAACGGTCTCTGTAGGGAAGAAATATCTAAACTGAGACTTGTTACGAATGACAACCGAACTCATTAAATCTAAGTTAAAGTTCTCTGGTAATGCTCTCAAAAGTTGCTGAATAGGTTTAGAAACTGTCTGTAATTCAACGTCACCAATACGGGCCGTACCTTGCAAAGGTCGAATACCATCAGAAGCTAAGAAGAGTACGTCACCCCCAATTTCAATAACGCTATCCGCAGCGACACACCCAGTGTTATTTGCAACTTCAGAAAGAACAAAGTCAGAAGAATTGTTCCCTGTAACTCGTTTAATTTTATCCTTGCCAAATACAAATAACGAATCTCGGAACTTAGCGATTGCAGTAATGGGGAAGCCTACATTGATAGCTCCACCACCTGAAGCTGCCGTGTAATCTAAGTCATTGTTGGGGGCGCTAAATACTAAAAAGTTAGGAAAGATGCTCATCCCAGCAAAAAAAGTATGATTTCTAAAATCATCAACGAGAGAAGCGCTCTCTATATTAAACTCAGTAGTGTCGTGAATATAGAACCAATTTACTGCCGTACCGCCTACATTATTCTGGCTAGAAACAGACGAAGCAGTAGCTAACTCAAATGTATATGATGCGGTAGATACTACTGTTGCTACAGTGAAGTCTAAGCTATTTGCTGATTGCCCACCTAAATCAACGTTAATATTTGTGAACCTTACAGTATCTCCGGTGGCTAATCCGTGATCTGCATGGACAACAGTTACTGTAGCATCACCGTTACTGGTACTAAAAGGATTGCTTAATTGATTTTCTGTGTCAGGATCGCTCGTTCCCTGCCGATCATAAATTTGTAAAAAGGCTGCCGTGGAATGACGAACTGGTTTATTAACACCATCCACAATAACGTGAACTTCTTTTCCAGTAAAGCTGTGCTCAGTGGTTCTAAGCTTATTTACCCCAATAGCTGATCTATTTTGTATACTAGCAGCAGTAGATAAATTAACCCAACCTACCCCGCTCTGATGTTCAAAGATCGAGTAGTTCCGACTTACTGTAAAAAATATATTAGCAGCCGAACTAGAGACAGTAGAAACTGAAGCACTCGATGCGGTAAAGGTAAAAGAATCAGTCGTAGCTACAGAAGTTACCGCAAATTCTCTAGCATTTAGATTAAGTCCACCGAGACTACTAGATACGTTAGTGAAGGTTACAAATTCTCCAACTGCCAATCCATGAGCAGAAGCTGTCACAGTAACAAAAGCAGATCCAGACGTAAGTGCAATAGCACCAACAGGAAGAGTAGCAGACGTAGAGTCAATCTCGTTACGTCGGGCAGCATATACAGTGTTGTTATGAATCCAGACCCCTAGAGTTTTGCCTACACCTGGGACAGTAGGATTGTCTGAATCATATGGAGTAAAGCCATTAATACGACGGTATCCGCCGAACTGAGACACCTCAAAGTTTATCATACGAATAGCAGAGCCTGGATTGGTACCTGCTAACGTAAGAGAATCCTCGTTAGTATAAAGGCCACCTCGTGATATGATGGTTGCGTCACGAAGATTATCAGGCATTACTTTTCCCCGTGAGGGACATTAATCAAACGATTAACGCGAGTATCTCTAATGTCAGTAAATCTATTAACAAGCATTTTTCTCATGTTCTTGACGCCATCCTCAAAGCGCTGTCGAGCGATAGCGGCCTGTTGAGAATTGTCACGGAACATATAACAGTGGTACATTGCACCATCAATGACTACGTTCTTAAAACCGTCAGGAACAGACATAGTATCAGTAGCAGAGACTAAATCAGTTTGATATTTAAAATAGTCATAAGTGACAGTATATGCTTTATCAGGGACAGGGGTAAAACCTACACGATTGTCGAGGGTACGATAAACGTACTGCGGTGTATCAAAATCACCAACGACGGCATTGCCATCTCTCTCGTAGTAGCGTTGAATAAAAGTATCCCAGTTAATCTCTTTTATGCGACGAGCGTCAATATTGTTACCGTCATCTTTAGCAATGCGAAAGGAATCTAAGTCAGCGGTTTTCATATCGCTCTCTAAAGCGTATACAGCAGTACCAGTAGACATAGTGATTGTAGCTTCAGAGTGGTTAAAAGGAAACTCAAATTGCTCTTGCCCTACTTCTTGCAGACTAAAATTAATTGCATCTTTAACTTGAGCATGAAAACCAATTGTCGTAATAAAGTCAGCCGTAGTCATCTGAACTTCATTTAAACGACGAAGAGTATCATTTACAAGTGTGATAAAAGTTGTTGCCATTTATGCTGCTTTCAACCATTTAAGTGGTACATTTGAACCTAATGAAAAGGAACCTTTTTTAACACCAGCGTCTACCGTCGTCGTAAATACAGAGTTTCCGTATGCATGAAATTTAATCTTTTTATCCCTAGATAGGATTTGAATAATCTTAGTAGCTTCTTGAGCCATGCCTAAGTATTCGGCATCTGTCTGGAATTTTAAATTTCGTGCGTGATCAGTTACAAAAAGTTTAGGGTGATCATTTTTATTAATGTTATTACGATTGACATTTAGGATCATGGTCCCGTCAGTATCTTCTTTAAACCCGCAATCAAATCCTGTAATGTGTATTTCTTTATAACCTAACCATGCACATAAAAATAAAGCTTGAGCAGTAGAATTAGAACCACCTGCGATTACATTAGGAGGCATCCACACATTTGAAGAAATAGTATTAAACTTAAAAACTTTGCAGCCTTTAGCTACATCAAATACTTCAGGTTTAATTTGAGTTGAGAACAAGTAGTTTGTTTTTTTGTTTTTCCAAACTCTGTTAGGTTCGTTATCTCCTGCATCAACATGGATACAGTAATGTGGTGTAACGCCTATGTTCTCTAAATACTCTACGGTCTTAGATGCAAAGATATCCCCTTTCCAATCTTGGATAAGAGGATGGAACTCCCTAATAGTGGGACCGCCAGCACAGATTAAAACTTTGTCTTTTCTTTTTCTAGCACTATTTTTTAGTTTAGAGATCCACGGAACTTTTTTATCTTTGTTTATTTCATAATGTTTTTTTAATGTATCATCATCAATAGAACATTTAAGTGTAACTTCCATAGATACTCCTGTAAAGTCGGGGAGGCCCGTTAAGACCTCCCCTGGTTTATTTAAGCAGTGTCACGATCAACTTCGTTAGGACCAAGTTTTGCAGTCATATCGGTCATAAACGCGATAACACGAACCTGCCCAGTAGCAATAGCAGTATCACCAGCCGTTGCAATCTTAACATCAATTGTGTTAATAGCAGAAGCTGGGTTGACGGTATTAGCACCAAATGGAGCAAGACCGTTAGTGCCGATTGCTAAGAAGCCAGTGGCGGTTGCATCGCCACCGTCAATGAAGTCATCACCCGCATCAATATCAATGTCAAGGGTACAAACTGAACTGTTGACGGCAGTAATTACCTCGGCAACAGCACCGTGAACCATCGTATTAGCTGGAACGTCAATTACTTGGAAGACGTCAGAAGCCGCCAAGGCAGAACCTTTGGCAGTAGTGGCCTCAGCAAAGTCAAGAGTAAACTCAACAGTGTAAGGCATCTGAGCGCCCAGGCGGGCTTTGTGGTTAGTGGAGGTAGCAGCGCCATTAGCAACACCACCTACAGTCATATCAATAGCCATGATCTATACCCCCCTTATTCGTAAGTGTTATAGATGGCACGAACAATCGCTTCAGGACGAAGCAATTTGCGACCATACAGATGCAGACCACGGACAACATCAGAGAAACTGTCATTATCACGATAGGTCTCGACTTTTTCAATTTGTGAAGCTGTAGCAACAGCCGAATCGTGACCAGCAACGATTGCACCGAAGTTGGTTGCAGAACCGTTTGTATCAACAGTGCCTGGACCTGTACCCAATGATGGGAGGTTGTTAGACATATAGATACGGAAACCACGAACCATGCCGTCGATGATACGACCGTTACGGAGGATATCACCAGCGTCTTGGCGACCAGCGAAGTCGTTGCTCAGCAATTTGCTGTTTTCGTCGTTGAGCAATTCAGCAAACACTGGATCAACAACGAGCCAACGACCGTCACGATCAACGTTTTGTTGGTCAAGTTTACGGGCCATACGGTTGATAACCGCCAGAGGCGAGACAGCGCTTGCGTTAGCGCCAACAGGAATCGAGTCAGCCGAACCACCACCGAAGTCGGTGAAGTCCAAAGACATAGAAGCCAGAAGGCCATCAGCAGCAACTGTGCTAATAGGATCGGTGCCGGACTTGTCAGCAGCAACACGAGCAGTATCTGCATTAGTATGTAATGAAGATTGCTTGTAGCCCGTCATGTAACCAAAGATTTCTTGGTCAAACTGATCCCGCAACCGATAACCGGCACGATCAGTGGCCATTGATTCAAAGTTCACATGGGAATGTGCTTCTTCAATGTCATCAATTTTGAAAGCGAAGTAGTTAGCTTGGTCAACGACCAAGGTGTAATCTTCGTCATCCAGTTCTTGTGGGACAACTTGAGTGCCACGCGAGTAAGCAGAAACCGAGATTTCTGGCTCTTTGATGATGCGGACGGTATCGCCAAAGTTAGCGATCTCGCCAAAGTAATCGTTGTTAGTAATGTCCTCACAGATGGAGGTTTTACGAAAGGCAGTTTGGACCTTCTTGGAATAGATGATCGGCGAAAAATTGCCGTTAGGAAGGTTCGCGTATCCTGCCGCACTTCTAAATGCCATGAGTTTTCTCCTTTAAGAAAGTGCATAAAAGAGCTAACGAGGGACACTTCAAGGCTGACAAGGATAGGGTGGGAAGAAGATCCGGCCTAAATTATCAGGTAGTTGAAGGCTAGGGTTAGCCTTTGAAAGGGTGGAGGAGCCTTATTGCCCCTCTCACCAGTAAGTTTTTTAGCGGTAGTCTCTAAATAGAGAGGCGCTATTTTAGTATTGAAGTCACATTATATCAGAGTGAAAAACGCTTGTCAAGTAAAAAATTACCTTGCAGCACCAGAAATATCATATTCAAAATTACCGGAGCGAATAGCATCTTCAATCTCTTTTTCAAACTTTTCGTATTCTCGACCAGAAAGACCCTTAACGCGGGACTCTGACCAAGCTTTGCGCTCACCAGCCGGTTCATCTGAACGACGGCCACGGCTAACTGCTTTAGCAGCATCCGTATTGTTCTTCTTAGCCTTACGACCTGTTTCCGCTTTATACAAGTCGATAGCCTTAGCTGCACCTAAGAAGTCTGTATCATTGTCATATAAGGCGCTTTGAATCCACTTAGGCTGTTCGCCGACCCATTCATGGAAGGACGAGTCATTCCGAAGCTCATCAAAGTCTGGATGTAATCGAGCTAATTCAGTTTCAGCTTTTTCACGGGCAATTTTATTTTCTAGCTCTTCAACAACTTTAAGCTTTTGCTCAACTTCGCCTCGTGCTTCTTGGGCTTTTTTAGTGGCAATAGTTTCGACGATCTTTGCTACGTCTGGATATTTTCCTGCCCAGGCTTCTAACTCTTCATCAGACTTAGGTAACTTAACCTGCTTCTTAGTTAGAGCTTCAACCTGTTCCTCAAGCTGTCGCAACTTCCGATCACTATCTTCTTGAGTCCTTTGCATATGACGACGCAGATCACCATATCGTTTTTTAAATGTTTGCTCCTCAGCGTTTAGATTTTGATCGGCTTCTTCTTCTTGACGTTCCTCGATACCTTTATTACGTTCTGCCTCCAACTCAGCCAATTCTGCTTCATCTTCAGCGATGTGGTCTCGTTTGTATTTCATAGTTGCAACGCGGTCTTGATTTACTTCAGCAGTCATATTCATAGTATTCTCCTCAATGGGGGTCTCTAGTTGCCTAACACCATGTCAGGGGTAAAGAGTAGCCCGCAAATGTTAAAGTTAATTACGCAGCCATTATGCCGCCGTATTTTTTTCTGGTAATGAATCCGCCTTTTTGCAACTCTGCGCCGCCGCCGACTCCTGTATCTTCGTCATCGCCAGTATCGACACCACCAGCTTCATCTGAGTATTCTTGTTGCGCTGTTGCTTCAGCGTTTGCTGCCGTAGTGTCTGCTCCTGGTACATCAGATCCTTCAAGGGCATCTAATTCAAAGTTAGAGAGCAAACCCAAAGCTGACTTTGCGGCGGACTTTGCTTCCTTAGATCCCGTTGTCTCGACCCTACCTAAAGAATCCGCTAGATCTTGTTTTTCTTTGTCCGTGGCTACCGTATTAAACTCTTGAACAGCCTCAATTAAGTCCAGATCTCTATCAGCCATGCTTTGATATTCTGGTAGACCTAACGCTTTTCCTAAAGACGAAAAAACTCCTAGAGGACCACTAAGTAAACCTTTTTCAATCTTTCCAGCTAATTGCGTTGCAGCCTTACCAACAGGCCCAACATTTGATAAGTATCCGTAAGCCTCAGTAGGTGACATTTCATCAATAGATTTCGTACCATAATCTTCTTCATCAGCGGCCTCAAGATTCTCTAAAACTCTAGGTTCTTCTACATCTTTTGCGCCTGTATCATTCGAGGAAACATAGCTAGGATCTAATACATCACGATAACCGACCCCTGGAATATAAACTTTTGCCTCTCCACCTTCAGCAAAAGGCATGGCCATCATGCCGCTAGGATGTGGTTTGGCAATAACTAAAGTGGTTTTAACAACACCCTCTGGTGCGTCTAGGTATTCCATCTCGTCATCATCTTCTTCGACCATACCGTTTTCATCTACGTTTTCGATGATGTCAAGATCTTCCATTTGCTGTAACTGCTGTAGAGCACCTTTATGCATTTCAACAATACGCTCAAGACCAAGGTATCTTACAACATTGGCAGGTAACACATACTCTCCGGTAGACAGGTACGCTGGGATATCGTCGGCCACTTCCTCTGGTGTCGCGCCCGGAGGAGGATCAGCAGGTTCTTCATCGGACTCGTTATCATCGACAAAATTAACTTCTTTTTCAACAGAACCTCCTTCGTTAAATTTAGGCTGCTCAGGTTCACCTTCTTGTTGATCTAATGCTTCACGTTGCATACGCTCTTCCATTGTTTCACTACGAAAATTACCATCAACATCTAGGACAACATTTTCTTCTCCAGCAGAACGGGCATCCGCCGCTGCTCTTTCAAAATCATCCAGAGGCTCTCCAGGACGAGGCTGTGGGATAGGAGCAGGATCAACAGGTCTAGGAGAAGGAGTAACCATCCCTTCAATAGACGGAGACGATTCATCCAGCATTGCTTGAGTTTCTTCTTTTTGTTGAATGGGCGGTTGAGTGTCGGTGTCTTGAACTGGTCTAGGCGCAGGAGCTGGAGGAGTTTCCTCATCGCGCTCAAATAAAGATTTAACAAAATCTCCAATACGCATCATTACGTCACCATCATCATCCTTTGCAGTTTCAACAGGTTTTTCAGCAGTCTGCATATTCATCATATCTTCTGTCTGTTCAGCAACATCCTTTTGATTAACAACACTTTCTAATGTCGCTGAAACCTGCGAATCCGATAGACCCACCGGCTGCCCTGCATAAGTTCCAGTTTCTTTACCCGACTTAGGAATAGAAGCAAACCTACCCGATAATTTATTTTGGAACTCTTCTTTTGAAGTTTTACCTTCAAGATAAGAATCTACTTTAATTTCTTTTAGAATCTCTCCAAAAAGTCTATCCTGCATTTCGGGACTAAATTTCTCATTCTCACTAATGTTAAGCTTTTTTACAAGACCCTTTAATGTAGGAGAGTTAATTTGATATTTACCTAGAGCGCTGGTTCCCTGTCTCTTAGACTTCATTTGTCGGGTTCCGTAACGACCTTTAGAACTATTAACTTGCCGCCGCCCAAAATCTAAAACTTCTCCTATAGTCATTTGAGTAAGAGGTTTTTCTGGAGCTAAAAATTGGCCATAATTAAAAGGGACATCATACCCAGAAGCAAAGCCTTTTTCTCTCGCTTTTTCATCCGAAGTTCCTTCGGCCATACTTACTAAGTTTTGTAATTGTGAAAGTTGATTAGAGTCCATGATTAATCCCTTTTGAGTTCTCCGAGCGCCCTAACATCGTCTTTGATGTAGACCAATCTCTTGAGTGCTGCGATAGCACCCTGCGCCCTATGAAGGGCAACTGGATCTTCCGACTGTTCTAAGAGTTTGTGTTGCTCAGTAATCTTTACCTCTAAAAAGGTGCTAAACCACTGCTTAAACTCTGGTTGATTTACGATAGGAAAAAGCTGTCGGATATCGTCTCTTTCTCGCTCATTCATATTATTGGCCACCGCCACCTGCTTGTTGTAAGATAGCCATCAGCTCAGGAGGGATCTGCTGACCTTGACCCTGCTGAGGTTGTGCGCCCCCACCTGTAGGAGCACCCTGCTCACCTGGAACTGGAGCTTGACCAACACCAATATTACCACCGCCAGTACCCATAGGATCTTGACCAACGGCAGCTTCAGGTTGCTCTGCCGCCATCTCCTGTTGCATCTGCTGCAAAAGAATTGCTTGACGGAAAGCTTCTTCTGGACTGTTAGCTACTTTATCTACATCCAGATCCATAGTTGCGGCAATCTCTTTAATGATATAAGGGAACTTAGCAAATGGAGCCAGGACAGGGTTAGATGCGATCTGCAAGAAACTAATCAGACGTTGTGACCGAACCTCGTTTTGCATAAAGCTTTCAGTGCCACGAGCACGGATCTCAAGATCTCCTCGGATCTCTGGGTCAAAGTCAAACTGCATATTAAATGCAAACATAGCCTCACCTAATGGGCGAAGAAGATAATCGTCAAAGTTTTTAATTACA
>Ga0208767_1002047_pt1 | contig 15545 bp, 32 predicted proteins | sample VirMetDEL_Mar_21_FD_184514 | JGI IMG/M metagenome (GOLD analysis project Ga0208767, IMG submission 184514) | Aqueous microbial communities from the Delaware River and Bay under freshwater to marine salinity gradient to study organic matter... | ecosystem: Environmental > Aquatic > Marine >... | reverse complement strand
AAGGATTTCCAACATCACGTTGGAGGTCCGATTGAGATTGTCTCACTGTTTTCGAGCAATGGTCATCGTTACCAAAACACCGTTATGTTGGTCAATGAAGAAGGTATGTTGAAAGGGACGACTCTCATCAATGCCCTTGCTTCTGTACTTGCCAATCAGATTATCGTTGGTGACGTTCTTATTGTCCCTAAAAGTTTCCTGAACTGATGGCTACCATTCGCATTGATTCGGATTTCAATCGTTACAACACCTCTCTTCAGGGAGGTGTTTTAACGTCCCTGTTTGCTTTTGCCAATCAGGATTTCACCATCATCAAGCCCACAGGTGAGAATGACGCTCGTGTCATTAAGGGGCAGTATATGGACCCTGATGCTGACCAATACGTTTGGATGGTTATGTATGGCGAGGGCGACACGGATGGCAACTTTTTACGAGGTCCGCAAATCACGATGTTCGATAATCCAAGTCCGAATGTTCTTGCATTGTTGGCAGAATGGTTGGCTACTGAACCGGGAATGTGATTCCCTTTTGATATATTTGAATCGTCTAACTGAAACACAATGGCTGAAACAAGCAGTATGACCATCGAGCGTGGTCTTGGTGAGAACATCATTCTTACCCTCCAAAAACTAATTCACGAGCAGACCGGATATACTACGGCGGTCAATGCTTGGCATTCCAAGCGTGACAACTCTTGGAACATCAACATCTATCGTACCGATTGTAAAAAGGGTGCGAAACAATCCCTATTTGAAGTGGGGAAGGGATGGGACTTTGTTGGGGCTACCGAGAAACTTCGTGAGCATTACCTGTTTTGGGCAAGTGCAGAACTTGACCTTGATGAGGTAGCTAAAAACACGTTTGAGATTCAGCAGATTCTCGACAATCGTAGCGGCAACTCCCGCAATGACGTTGGGGCAGTCGAAGGTGACGTTCCTACCCCGCAAGACCTGCTTTCTGAGATTGCTGACTTGAAGCAGAAGTTTGAAGATATTTTGACCGCAGTTCAAACCCTGAAATAATGAACCTACTTACAGAGTTCCGCCGAGAGTTGATGAAAGCCATCAACGGTATCAACCAAGACGACTTTCTTACCAAGGGTGAGGTCGAGTCGTTAATCAAAAACGCTTATGGAGACGCAAAAAAGCGATGTGAGGACGACGAGGACGTTCTTGCTCCGGATGTCGAATGAACATTACCTGAACATAAAAGCCGAAAGTCAAAGAGTCAATGTGAGTATGACGGCTATGCTCAATTTTATCATTGACGATTTCGTTAAACGCCAAAAAATAGAAGATGGCACAGAACAAGAAAACGGAGGAAACTCCATACGAGATGAAGGAAGGTCAGTTGATGATTTTCAAGAACAACAAGAAGGAGGAGGGCAGTCGCCAACCTGACTTTTGGGGAAAGACCCTGATTGATGGCGTTGAAAAGCGTGTCAGTTTGTGGAACGAAACGAGTAGCAATGGCAATTCGTACTTGAGTGGTCGCATTCAGGACTACGAACCCAAAGAGGCTGAAGCTACGCCCACGAAAGGCAAGGCAGAGTTTTTGTGATATTTCGTTGCAGGTTGTGAACCCTGCTTTTAGGGGAGGGCTTCGGTTCTCCCCTTTTTTACCTCCGCGATATGAGTATGCAAACGATGGTCGCCAAGCGACTGCTAAAAAAGTGGTTGAAGGAAGTAACCCTTGAAGAGGGTGAGTTCACTTCGGCTTTAATGATGTACGAGAAAGATGGCGATGTACACTTGATGAGTGTAACTTGTAAGGAATCCGAGGACAAGGAAATTCTTGTCAGTCGGGTTCTGCTCAACATCAACATTGACGACGCTATCTAATGCCTCCTACGGGTCGCTTTTTTACTCGACGGCTTGTTTCCCGTACCGTCTATCGGGATGACCGAGGGCGGTTTATTAGCCGCGAGGAAGGATTGCGACAGGGACAGGTTCCACAGACCCAACGTTTTTACGAATTCCGTGACAACCAAGGTCGAAGAAGGAGCCGGGCATTTGTGGAGCGTCAAAGACAGAGGGTAATTACGGTTACCCAAGCGGGTGAGTTGGTAAGGAGGGAGAGTGCGACAACTGCTCGACAAGTTGAGGAGATGGTTCCGTCTCCTTCCTTCCAAACCATCCAAAGCCAAAGGTTCCGAAGCATTTTTAATGATGCGGTTTCGCGTGGCGTTCGCATCGGTGTTCAGTTCAATGATAGGCTGTATGAATTGAGCGAAGAGCAGGTCGGGGATTTGGAAAGGTTTTTTACGGAGATGGAGTATGAGTACATACGCATCTTCGAGCCATTGACAGGAGGGGTTTATCTGCAACTGCTACACGCAGAAAGCCCCGATGCAGAGATATTCGATTTTGACTCGTTGACTACCGCTCCGTTGGATATTGAGGATGAGGAGTTGAACCAAGCCAACGAGGAATTCCGCAATAGCGTCCAAAACATTTGGCGCAGATACTTCGGATGAAGAAGAAAGACCCTATCACCTTACACTATCGCCTTGGTAACGAACGAAATTTCCTGAATTCCATATTGGAGAAGAACGAGAAGGTTACGATACGTCGAACCAATTACTCGTTGAAGGTGGAAACCGAAAGGCGGAACTATCTTTTTAGTAGCGGCGCGGGTGTGTCTCGCAAAGCATTTGCGGGTTACAACAAGATTCTCTCCGATATTAAAAAGTCGGGCTTGGAGGTTCCTGACGTTACTGCCCGCGATGTCAAATATTGGTGGTTTGATGAAGGCAGGGAGTATCCTGCGAACTTCAACTCGGTAGACATTAACGCGGCGTATCCTACTGCTTTGTACCGGGTAGGCGCGATAACTAAAAAAACATACCGCTACCTGATTGATGAAATTCCCAAGTCGGACAGGTTGCGATGCGTGGGTATGCTTGCTACGCAGAAGGGAGTTTACCATTACGAGAATGGTCAACTTGTAGATTTTGAGGTAGACAAGAGCGATTACAGCGGTTGGTTCTTTATGTGTTGCGTCATCGTTGGCGACATTATGGACGAGTGCCGATTGCGCTACAAGAATCAGGTCTTACACTATTGGGTCGATGGCATTGCTATGGAGGGTGACCCTATGGATTGTCTTTGCTTCATCGAGCATCTTGGATACCAAAGTAAGGTGGAGTCAATAACTGAATGCAGAAAGTTCAATAATTGGTTGATTTACCTGAAGGATGGCAAGCGCAAATACTTACATTTACCGCAGAGAGTGGATGTAACGGATGAAGAAATCAGAACCTTCCTTGGTTACGGTGACCTTGAGTGACGACAGCTATGGCGCGTTGCTTATCAAGGTTCAGGAGTGGTATGGTTCGCTGAAGGGTAATTGGACCATTCAGGCAAGTCACTTTTTGAGCGACAGGTTTGCTAAAAAGGCGTACTACTTCGCGGTCATAAAGAAAGACCCATCACAAGTGACGGGTCTTCCCAAATAGAGGATGAAGAAAATAGCACACAAGGCTATTGACAGGAAAGATGGAGCAAGATTCTGATTTTAGGCGGTTAAAAGCTATATCAAAGGCTTATCCTTTGGCTTGGGAGGAGATGGTTACTGAAATCGGTAACACGGAGGATACCACGCTTATCGCAGAATGGCTTTACCGTCAAGGTTGCGATTGGGATACGCGACTTACCAAGGATGGTTGGATTGTGCATTGGCGTTACCAACCTGAAGGCAGGGTCAATGCGGCGGTTGCGGAGTGGAAAAGCATTGAGACGGGTAGCGAGGCTTTTTTACACGTCTTGGAACAGAGTTTCCGTGCGGTGGATTTGCACTTGACTCCACCACAGGATTTTATGGATTCGTTTACCGTCGGACAGGCGGCGAGGGAGAAGAGAAAGCAATATTTTAAGGATAAGAAGAAATGAAGTTGGCTATTGTCACCCCGACAAGGGATGGTCTTGTGGACATCAACTATGCTACAAGTGTGATTGGACTCATCAAGGTTTTGGACTTGTGGGAAATTGAACCCACAATGATTAGCGGAGCAAGCGATATTACTGCCGCCCGCAATGCCCTGTTCAACACTTGGTACTATTCTACCGACGTAGAAGTTTTTATGTTCGTGGATAGCGACATCAGTTTTGACCCCAAGGCGATTGCTCCTTGGCTTGATATGGATGTTGATTGTATCAGCGCAACGTATCCGAAGAAGTTTTTTAATCATCACGGATTCCTTCACGTTGCTTCCTTGTTTCAGCAGGAAACCGGAGAGATAAATGTGGAACAGGCTATCCGTGCGAGTTACGATTACACTTCTACGGGTCGCCACGACCTTATTACTGAAGGCGACCGAAAGGGACTGATGACCGTTGGAGGAAATGGTATGGGTTGTTTCCTTATCCGCCGTTCTGCCGCCGACAAGTTGATGGATTGGGCGGAAAAGAATATGGAGAAAAGCACGTTCAGCACGTTGAACGACAAGAAGCCTCAACCGGGCTATGCAGTTTTCAATCATATCCGTGGTGAAGACGGAAGTAATTGGGGTGAAGATTTTAGCTTCTGCCATCGCTTGCGTCAGGCAGGTGTGGACATCCATCTTGACCCTGCCGTTAGCATCCGTCACGTTGGTCACACGGGTTTTGATGGTGAGTTTCGTGCGGTCCTTGACTTGCTAAAATTGAAGCAAGACAACCCCGAAATCACCTTGCCGGAAAGCAGTTTGATGCTTACCCCGAAAGCTAAAGAAGATAACTCCCCCGAATAATCCCATCATACAATGGCGCGACAACCAAAGAATAAGGCTACGGACAATGCCGTAGACAACGTAGAGGACAACGAAGCGGTCGAAAACACCGGAAAAACCCCTAAAACAGGGGGTCAAGACCTAAAGGGGTCTGATGCTATCGGAGATACCGATTACATCGACTCTGAAAAAGGGGATATTGCACAGAGTCTGCAAAGCATTCTCAACGTACCTACTGAAACCATAAGTGCCGATACCACATCAGAGACAAAAGAAGATGTCTTGCAGGGGTTTGGTAAGGGTGCAGACCAACACGACCCCATCAGTCCTGATTCAGATGGCGATTACGGCGGCGGAGAAGATTTTAGTGACCTCGGTGAGGATAGTGGGTTGTTTGAAGACAATGAGTTGCTTGCCCAAATCGGCGTGGAACTGATTGATATGATGATGACCTATGGCGCAATGGCGATTGCCAAGGATTGGGACAACGAGGACCGTTACTCCATCAAGGAGAAACGTAAAAAGAAGTTGGAGGCTCCTTTGCAGAAGATTTTGGAGAACCGTGAAATAAAGACGGCTCCGGAACTCGTTTTTGCCTTCATCCTTATCGCCACATATTCTCCTGTGTGGATTGATGCGGTTCAGCAACGCCGTGCTAAAAAGAAGGGCAATGAGGGCAACCCCATTCCCGGTCGTGAGGCAGTAAAAACAAAGCCCAAGCCAAAGAGTAGCCCAAGCCCATTTGAGGGTATGCAGATTAGTGATGGCACTCCGGGCGAAGCAAATCTTACCATTGAGCCACAGGTTCCCGAAGGCATCCAAGAACCGGAAGATGACCCTATGGCGGAGATGATGTCGCAGATGAAGCCGAAGCGTAAAAGCGGTCGTCCTGTGGGAAGCACCGATTTGAAGCCTCGCAATAGTTTAGACGAACACTCTCGTAAAAAACAGATTGAGAAATCGAAGGCTTTGCGAAAGGACGGATGGAGTTTTAAGCGTATCGCGTCAGAGTTGAACGTAAGTGAGGCAACTGCCACACGATGGGTTAGAAGCTAATGCGTCACGAGATTCGCCGATACTTTGACTTTTGGTTGGATTTTTACAAAGTCCCACAAGACCGAAGGGCTAAAGTTTACCACGCTATAAACAACCTGTTTGAGGCGTTTGATGAAGAGGTGGGTCCAAAGGTTCAGTCACGATGGAAGGAAAACAGGCATTCAAGCAGGAGCGTCTAAATATCTGCAAGGCGTGTAGTCAGGTGGAGTACACGTTTGGTGCGGGTATGACTTGCGGCAAGTTTTTACGACCCGTCAAAGGGGTTAGTTGTGGGTGTAAGTTGACGTGGAAAGCGAGTTTACCTGCCCAACGTTGCCCCCAAGACAAGTGGGGTCCGGTAGAAAAAGAGAGCAAAGAAGATGGAAAAGAGGGTTAGACAGGTACTGTTTTTTATTGTTGTCGGAACCAACGGCACAGGTAAAACAACCCTGACTAAAAAGTTGATTACCGGACGTAAAACGCTTGTTGTAGACCCTGATGGACTCGAATGGAGTAATTTACCTACGATAGACATTGAGGAGATTACTTTACTGAGAGATGGCAAAAGCGCAAGAATCATCGCCCCGGACTACAAGGACATCGTGGAGTTGGTCAACTATACCCACGGCAACCTCGTATTGGACGACTGTCGATACTACGTTCGGAGCCGAATCGAAGAAGGAGTTCGTCAACTCTTGGTGCGCCGTCGTCAGAAGGACGTAGACATCTTTGCCGTAGCCCACAGTTTGAACGAAGTCCCTCCTACGTTTTGGACTTTTGCTACTCACCTTGTCCTTTTTAAGATTAAGGACAATCCGCAACGCCTAAAGCAGAACATTCCGAAGTTCCGGGAACTTACCGAGAAGCATATTCCGGAAATCAATGCTCACAAGAATCATCACTACTTTCGAGTCATCCCGTTATGACGCACGAAAGAGTAAATGACCTTGATTGGGACAACAGTAACGATTTTAATGAAGGTGTAACTGCTTTTGAGTTCACCTTGCTAAACTCCTTACCTGTTCCCACAAACGCGAAGTTTTTTGATGGTAACGGCTTGGCGGGGGATTTGCTCGTCAAACCGTACAACAACGCCGATACTTTTTTAGTGACTGCCGAAAGCAGTTGTACCAATACGAGTGTCGCCAATGTGACCCGTACCCGTGACATCGTAGTAAAACAGATGCAGTACAAGGTAAAATCGGTTGGTGCGGGACTTACCGTACAGGACCAATTTGACCAAATGTTCGAGTGGGTTCGGGCGGGTATTGACGGTCAGCTAAAAAGAAAAGGAGACATCCAACCCGGTTTCGAGCGTAGAAATTGGATGTATCAGGAAGACTTCATCATCATCCCCGGTCCTTTTACCATTACCGGAAATATGGCTTTGGTTACGGAACTCGTTGCCGGGGCTGAAGTAAATTACCTATTCGAGGTTGAGAGCATCGGCTAAAAATGATATAGCATAACCTGTCCAAAGTATGCGTGTAAAAACGTTCTTTGGGGTAATCCTACAAAACAGGTATCATTATGAAAGTCGTAAATCCCGACGGTGTATCAGCTTTTACCGTCACCCTGACCAACGGAACTGCAAGTTCCATCTCTTTCCGTCTCTTTGACGCAACTGCAATCGTGTCCTCTGTGACCGGAGTTGCTAAAAACACCACCTACACGCCTACCGTGGCAAAGGCGGCGTTGGAAAACACCACCTATGGAAACCCCATCGTGTTGAGTGGTTTTAACTATCAGGTGTCTTCGGACAACTCGCAGTTCGCACAGAACTTCGACATCGTTCGTTGCTCCATTGATGGTCGTCAGGTGACCCACCCGAACATCATTCAGAAGGCGCGTCGTAACACGCAGTTCGACTCGAAACTTCTTACCATTCAGGAGCGTGTTGTTGTAGATAGCCAAACGGCATTCGACATCAACGTTCAGGCTTCCGAAACGGTTACTTTGACCTTCTTCGTAGAAGGTTTCCTGAAGGGCTGATTTTTACTATCTCCGCGAGATGAGTCAAGTCAATCCGATGGTCGTTGACCAACTTCGGTCAGACCCGGACTTCGCGGTAGATTTTATCGTCGATAACAATCCGGAGGAGGTTCTTGCCCATTTGACGGGCTTGAATCTCCTCCCGGTTGCCCCACAGGAGGCTACGAGGGCTACGGTAAAAACCACCCTTCGTACCATCAGCGATGAAGAAACGCTACGCGAGGTTCTCTCTGTTCCGTATGTCAACGAACAGGGTAACTACACCGGGGGCTATGAGCAAGCACTAAACGTTCCACCCGATGCAAAGGCAGGTGGGGCAGGTGTTGCTATCGTCAACGGAATTTTAGCATTGGGACAAGGTGTGGCAAGTGCTTTCACGGCACGAGCCAATGCCGAGGCAAGCATTGCGGCAAATCAAGCGGCGGTACAGATGCAACAACAGCAGTTGGACGCTGAAGCCGCCGAACGTGAAGCCACGAAAGTTGCAGGTATCCCATTGACGGCATTTTTAGCAATCGTGGGTAGTGTTGTGGCTATCATCTTGATTGCTCTTTTAACACGACGCTAAATGGCAGTAACACAGTTCCAACAGTATCTCGCAGACAAGGCACAAGTTTCGGCTGACACCACGGAATGTTGCCTTGCAATGGGTGGTTCTGTCGATGTTGTTAACGACAGTTGCGAACTCGCAAATCAAAGCATTCCGCTTAATATTGCTTGTACGGTTGCCCAACAGGTTGCCGAAAACACGCCCGATGCGAGTCAGCAACAGAGTGGCGGTGGACTTGGTGCTTGGTTGAGTGAGAATGTCGAAACGCTTGGTTCGATTTTTACTGACGTAGCAGTTCTGTTTGGAGCGACTCCGCCCCCACAGACAAGTCCCGGTCCTCCACCCAAGGACAACTCGAAAACTTTTATCGCGGTTGCGGTTGCCATCTTGATGGTGGTCGTTGCCATTTTTTTAATCCGTAAATCTCGAAAGTGATGTTGAACAGGCAGAACCTGATGTTTGCGGGAGTGGTCATTACTACCATCTTGGTGTATATGATGTACCGTGCTTCCCGCCCAACGACGACCAACGGCGCAACGGCGTAAGCTATGAGCAAGAGGGAACGTCAATTTCTCGTAGCAGGAGGCGTAGCCCTTTTGCTTTACTATCTCTTTACCCAAAAGCCAAGGTGGTTTACCGCTCTTTACCAAACGGGCGGCGAAGCCACTCCTACCTCTGCTGATGACTATGCAGGGGTGGGCGGTTCGGATTTTATTCCCACAGGTAGCGATGGTACAGGCGATTTGATTTCTGACCCCAACTCCGACCAAGGTTCGGACGGTGGTGGCGTTATGGAATCTCTCATCCGTACAAGCAATATCTATGGGTATTACGACCCGGCTTACGATAAGAAGAGAAACAAAACGGATTTAAGGTCCGGTGGTTCCGGTGGTGGTGGTGAATCGGATGACGATACAAGCATTACCGACGGAATTTTTTACGGCGGTCGAACTCGCACCATTGCACCTGTAAGCGTATTGCGATGATTCCACTTTTTACGGCACTAACGGCAAAGGCAAAGAAGGTTCCGGGCGGTCCTATCGTTCAGGCTCTTGTAGTCATTGCTTTTTTACTGATTGCCTACTATGTATTGAGGGCGGTAGTGAAAGCCGTATCTAAAGGTGTGAATCAGCTAATCAATCCTCCCGTTAATCCACAAGAGTTGGTCGATGAAACGCCAACGGCAGATGGGACGGATATGACCGACGCGGATGAGGATGCTTTTGCCATTACTGCTCAAACCATTGCACAGTCGCAATACAACGCAATGGAAGGTTGGGGAACCGATGAAGAGGCTCTTTTTACAGGCTTAGTGAACCTTAATGGAGTGCAGTTGCAACAGGTGTTTGCGGCATACGGCACTAAGGATGGTAAAAACCTTTTTGAGTGGTATGGCTCTGAACTGTCAGACAACATCTTAATTTCAGGGGTTTGGTGGTGCGACGGTGATTGGTGTCCACCTGCCAATACTCCGGGTTGCGATTCTTGGTCGGATGATTGTCGTGACCGTTCGTTTATGCGTTCCATTTGGCAAAAGTCCGGACTTCCAATTACGTTCTGATGGCATACGCAATTACCATAGGAGGACATTCGGTTTCTTTGCTGAATCCCAATGACTTGGGGTTTACTCATACTTCGTTTTCGCCTTTACCCCGTGCAAACGTGGGTCGCGGTGGTCAGCAATATGCTTCTGCGCCTTCGGTAACGTTCGTTAATACTTATCCGGACAAGTTAGAGAAGTGTCCATCTACTCACGATAAGAACCCGCCTAACGATTGCGGTTTGGTGTTGACTACCAACACGTTGGCAAGTGAATACAACAGCCAAGCAAATAGGCGAGGCTCGATTTTGAATGCGGTTCAAAATCTTTCGGACGCAGACAGTTTTAGCTACGCTATTGATGGAGCAACGCAGTTGGAAAACTACTTCCTCGATATGGCGGAAGTGTTTGCCCAAAGGGAAGCCTACGCGAGGAAATTGCGTGGGTATTCGTGGGGGACCAAGGACAAGTGGCGGTGTTGTTACAGCAACTCACAGTTGGATTCAGCGATAAACATTGCGGAGGCTAAAAAGGACGAGGCTTGGCAGGACGCTCGTAGTTGCAATCAGTTAGTAAAACAGATTCAGGCGTTGCAATCTGCGGTAAGTAATTCCACGCTTACCGAATTGGAAGTGGAGGAGCAACGTGCTGAAACAAACTATCAGATTGCTCAGACGAATCAGATGATAGCGAAGGAAGGTTTTATCACTTCTCAACTTGCTTTGAAGGAAGGGAGTGGTAAAATCGTAATGGTGGTATTGGCTTTGGTAGCGGCTTTTCTTGTCTACCGTTTTGTGATTAAGAGATGAATAAGAAGCGTATCGGTATGGCTATCGGGGCGGTCGTTGTGATTGCCGTACTTTACTATGTGATTACACGGCGTACAACCGAAAATTTGAAAGAGTACCAATGAACCTCGAAAAGATTTTAGTTTACGGTGGACTTGGGTACTTGGCATATCGGCTGATTCAAAGTCGCAACCAACCCCAACAGGGTCCGGGTGTGACCCTGATTCCACCTCCCGAAGACAAGGGTGTAGGAGAAGGGGGAGAATACTATTTCCGGTATGTGGGAAGTAGTGCGCTACGCACCAACTTCGATGGCTCACCCATCGACTGTGGTATGAGCGGAGAACCGTTTAGCGATGCGGGTGTAGAACGCCAATTTGCTACAATGGGTTCAGCCCCTACGACCTATTTCGCAATGCTCGAAATTGGAACAAGAGACAGCATCTACGAAGGTCGGCGGTTGCCCAATTCCAACTTGGGAGCCAACTCCATTAAGGTCGGTGACAGGTTGCAAATCGAAATGAAGGGCGGGCAGTTCAGCGCAATGGATGGACAGGTAGTAACCGTGCTTCAACTCGGTTCTGATGCTTGCACCACAAGCGGTCGCCCGGAAATGATGAATAGCGCAGTAGTGGTGGATTTCCCCATCATCTTGCAAGGCGCACAGGATTACCAATACCCCGCAATGGACGGTATTGGATGTTTCAAACGAGCAGGACAGAGTGTCGGACCTATGCCACTCTACCCCGGTCATCTTCTTTAATTTTAGCTATGAATCCATTTGAAGGCTCAACATTCCGTCCGGTAAACACCGATTTGCAAAATCGGCGCGGCGGCTATCGCCCCGGAACCATCGGGGTAAGCAACTTTCAAGGCAAGACCTTGAACTACTCTCGTCCCGGAGTCAATCCCTTGCGTCCGGGAGCAGGTGTAAGCGTTATGGCGCAACGCCCACAACAAGGAACGCTTATGCAACCGGAACAGTACAACTTGTACCGCCGAGAACCTGTAAACGCCTTGTATAGCAACCTATACAAGTGATGGATAAGAAGAAAATGGCACTCTTGATTCTTGCGGGCTTGGCTATTGGCGTAGCGGTTCTGATTTACCTAAATCGCCGATACGTTCGTAAGCAAGATGAGGAGCAAGAGACGTGTCCGGAGTTTACTGCACTCTACACGGGGAAACCTGCGGTAAGTTCAGAAGATGCCGATATGAGTAAAAAAGTTTACTTGGGTGACTACGGTCCCGAAGTTGCTTATTTACAGGAGCGGTTGAACTCTCAATACGGAGCAAGTTTGACAGTCGATGGAAAATTCGGTTGTGATACTTGGGAGGCAGTAAAAAGTTTGACGGGGCTTGATAGCCTCACAGGAATTGATTTGAACGACTTGAAATGAGCGAGTTAGGGACTTGTATGACCGACAACCAAGGCAATCCTATCCCACAGGTGGGCGGGACGTGCAACTTGGCTTCGATGCATATAGATGCTTCGGTCATTGACCAACCGGAAATTAACGAGTTGTACGGTCAAGGCGTGATAAACAACGGTATGCTCGATTGGGAGTTTTACGGTGTCAACCCTCGCGTTAGTGCGGGTGCGGCTCCGGCTTCTCAAAACGATTTTTACGGCAACCTGTATAGCCTTGCTACGTTCGACAAGTATTCTGAGCAGGTTCCTCCCCGTTCATCTATGGTAAAAAGTTCAACACCAATCACAGAACGAGTCGTAATGGAAAGCGAATGCAACTGTGGCAGTCAGCCACAAGACGTAATGACCGAGATTAAAACAATGCCCTTGCGGTATTGGGTTATTGCAGGTCTTCTCATTTATATCGCAATGAAAATCAGCAAGCAATGAGTAAAAAGACATTGACCGTTATCGCTATCCTTCTCATCATTATGAATTGGAAACGGATTAGCGCAATGATTACTCCCGGCGCGGCACAACCCTACGCACAATGAAGAAGCGAACGCGCACCATCCTTCTCATCGGAGCGGCTTTGGTCGTCCTGTACCTGATGCGAGGTAAAATTCAGGGTATGTTCCAAGGTAAAACTTCCGGAGGTGGAGGTAATGGCGGCGGTATGTTTGGCGGCGGCGGCGGCGGTGCTACGGGCGGTAGCGGCGTTCAAGTAGGTCCATATATGATTCCGGGTGCTACGGTCAGCGAAACGGAATATGTGGACTACAAGCCACCCACGGGTTCCGGTCAAACTCTTTTACCTGCAAGTTGCATTTCCGATGCCTTTACGGTCAATGGTGTTGACTACTGTATCGCCCTTGATAGCCGAGGTAACGAAGTCACCCGTAGAATTTGATGAATATGATTTTTACTCAAGTCGTAGAAGACCCCACGCAGTTCTTTGACCTTAAAACGGTCATCCTTGCCATCTTCGCTTTGGCAGAAGCGGCAGTTCGTTTGACTCCAAGCGAAAAGGACAATTCCATAGTTAACAAGGTGGTTTTGCTTGGCACATACCTCCTTGATTTCATCATTCCGAACCGCAGTAAAAGCGGTAAGCGGTTTAGCGTAAAAGACAATGTTTGACGGTCTACAACAGGAACTTCAGCGGTTTCGTCAGGAGGGGTTGCCCCTTTCTTTTGACCTGACCCAACTTGCCCTGCTCGGTCTTTTCTTATTTGTGGCGTTGTATATGGCTCTTGTTGCGGCTAAATACACAACCGGATGACTCAAGAATCGCCGTATATAGACTATGCCCTTGGTAGCATCCTTTTCGTTACCGCTCCCGTAGTACCGAGTATCTTTTGTTCGGATATGAGCGCGGGGGCAATAGAAAGCTATATGGCGATTGCAATTCAGGTTATGAGTTTGGCACTCCTTGTTGTGCGGTTTCGTAAACACCTTCAAGACAATGAAAAAGAGTAGCCTAACACGTTTAGCCATTTTGGTGGGTCTTGTTGCGGGATTGCTTTCCATACGCTACCACCTTTTTATCGAACCCAAGACCCGTCAGTAACGCGGGTCTTTTTATTTTACGAGTATGCCCATCAACTCTCCCGATACGTTTTGCTTCAGAATCGTAATGAACGCAACGACCACCACGGTTTCCGCTACGACTTTTACTGACATAGGTAAAATCAACGAGGTTGCCGGAACACCCTGTACAACTCCGTAACTATGCCCATCAATTCACCTGACGTATTTGATTCCATCGGCGATGCCATTTTAGCATCGGGTGGTGGCGTTTCAACTTTTGTTGCCCTCAATGATACTCCGAGTAGCTACGCAGGTAGCGGCGACTATTTGGTTTCGGTTAATGCCGGGGCTACTGCACTTACGTTCATTGACCCCAATACAGTTGGTAGAAGCACTTTTACTGCGCTGAACGATACTCCGGCAAGCTATTCCGGTAGCGGAGGTTTTTTAACGGCGGTCAACGTCGGTGCTACGGCACTTGAGTTTATCGACCCTACGACTGTGGGTCGCAGTACGTTTATTGCACTCAACGATACCCCTGCTTCGTATGCGGGCGGTGCGGCAGATGCTAAAAAACTTGTTCAGGTCAGCGCGGCGGGCAACACCCTTGAGTTTACCGACTCTACCTCGGCTTCTCTCGATGGTCAGAAAATCAAGTTTGACGTTCGCGAGGATGCTTACGGGGCTACGGGCGACCACGAGGGCGAGTTGCTAAAAATCGGTACGGCAAGCCAAACCCAAGGCGATGTCTTGTATTGGGCGGGAGCAGATTGGGCGCAAGCGCAAGCCAACGCCGTCAGCACCTCTACGGGTCTTTTAGCTATTGCCCATACCACAGGCAGTCCCGGTACGGCAGGGGCGTTGCACCAAGGTTTTGTTCAGTTGAGCGGAAACCCCGGAGGTACTGCCGGAGACGTTCTTTACCTTGACGATAGCGGGGCGGGAAGGGTCACCAATACCGCTCCTACGGCAAGCGGAAGCATCGTGCGCGTAATGGGTTACAACATTGATGCGGCAGGACTTATTTACTTCAATCCGAGTCCGGATTGGCTTGAGATTGTGTGATGGCGTTGGCAAAAAGAAAAAACGGGGTTCCGTTAATCAACAAGGCTAAGGCTTCAGGAGTACCAATTACTTCTTTGGGTCAGAAGTTTGTTGACCTTGATTTCGAGTTTATGCAATTTGAAATCAGTACGGTGCAAGGTGGAAGTACGGACCTTCATAGTAGTTGGTTTGGAACGGGCTTTGTTGCTGAATGTGCTGATGTCAGTTGGGGAGACGGAAGTTTTGAAGCTGTTCCTTGTACCTCAGGAGTCGGTTTAAACAACCTACACTCCTATGCTTCTGACGGAAACTACTCTATTCGTTATTATTCACTTAGTCCTTCTTTAGTAAGTGCTTTTAGAAATGTAACAGGTCAGACGAGTGTTGCAACTTTCATCACCGACATTACAAGTTGGGGATGGACCATTGGGGACCCAAAATTTTCCAATAAATTTTCAAGCGACTATGTAAGCACTATTAGCGCAACAGACCTTCCCGGTCGGGTGACAACCATAGGCGCAAGTGGTACTGCGATAACTTTTGTTGGTATATCTAATTTTCCTGACGACTTATGGGCGGCAGGAGGTTTTGGTAATTCTACCTTGTACAACGAGGACTTTAGTAGTGTTCGTCCGGCAACCATTGGAACGTCCGCTACGAGCAAGTTCAGGTTGGCATTAGCATTTAACAGAAACCTTGGAAGATGGAGCGAGAACAATATGACTCGTAATGTCAACAATTTCTCACGAATGTTTGAGTTGACCGAAGCCTTCAACAACGGGGGCGTTGGGGGTTCAGGCGTTGGGATGGACACTTGGAACGTGAATCAGACGTATGCCAAAGGTTCAAATACGAGTGTTACAACCAACAAGTTAATTGATAGCACAGCCACGTTCATATCTGATGATGTTACTGCGGGAATGGAGGTGTATATCGTCTATCAGCGA